>Ga0302292_1000314_pt1 | contig 34440 bp, 23 predicted proteins | sample III_Fen_N2_1_FD_194553 | JGI IMG/M metagenome (GOLD analysis project Ga0302292, IMG submission 194553) | Peat permafrost microbial communities from Stordalen Mire near Abisko, Sweden - III_Fen_N2_1 | ecosystem: Environmental > Terrestrial > Soil > Wetlands > Permafrost | place: Sweden: Abisko...
TTCCTGAACGGCAATGACGTCGAAATGATTTAAGATCTCGGCGATGCAAGCTACTGCGTGGAAATCACGTTTAGGCGAATCTTTCGGTCCTGCTTCCCATTTGGTGGTAATATCCCCAAATGCACGAATGTTCCAGGTGGCAATTAATAGGTTCTTTTCGAGTTTTTTGGCCGGAATAGTAGCATCTAAATGAGCTCTTAATGCGGAAATGTTGTCTTGTACAGCTAGCGGTTGTTTATCTGTGATAGTGGGCATAGTGATTTTTTTTCGAAATATACAAAAAGTTTGTTTTATGGATAATCTGTTGGTGAAATGTTGATAAATTGAAGTGATTTGTGTCCCGCAGAACCCGCAGATAAGCGCAGAATGGATTGAGGTTGGATGTTTCCCGCAGAACCCGCAGAGAGACGCAGAATGGTTTAGGTTTGATGTTTCCCGCAGAACCCGCAGATGAACGCAGAATGGATTTAGGTTGGATGTTTCCCGCAGAACTCGCAGAGAGACGCGGAAAGGATTTAGGTTGGAGGAGGTTTCCCGCAGAACTCGCAGATAAGCGCAGAATGGATTTGGGTTGGAAGATGTTTCCCGCAGAACTCGCAGATAAGCGCAGAATGGATTGAGGTTGGAGGAGGTTTCCCGCAGAATTGGATGAGTAGTTACCTCAATAAATAACCGTAAATAGGCAGTAATACTTCTGGTTTATCGGGGTTGGTGGCCGAATTTGTTTGTGTTTTGATGATCTCCGAGAAAGTCATTGGCTGTACTAAAACTGCTTTTTCCGCGAGTTCAAAAGATCCGTAATGCACCGATAAAAGTTGGTGAGCATTGCTTTCGTAATCGAATAAATAACCCTTTTCTTCAAACAAGGTATGGATCATGTGATCTGAAAACGTAGCGTAGTAAACATGATAACCACCCAGCTTTCCGAAAAAGCGAAAGGTATACGAAATCAATGAGCGGTCGAGACTCGAAAAGACAATTGTTTTCTGACAATCGGCCGAAGTAAACGTGATTTCGTTAGTGTGATTCAGGCTGTCTTGTCGTAATATGGATTGAGTGTGCTTAAAACCGATTTCATCGAAAAAAGAACCTTCCGTAAACACAGCGTTTAGGAATAGGGAAAAGTCGAATTTTGAAAAAGCCGGAATCTCGGCGGTTTTGATGGAACTGTTCTTTTCAAGCGAAAAATCACTGCAAAAGCGATGGAGCGAAATAGGAGAGAAGGAAGGCTTGCTTTTCTTAAGCGATCCGTCATATACAAATCGCAGGTCGTCTTGAATAGCACAATAAGCCGAGTCGGCAGACTGATCGGTTTTATAAGTATACTTGAACCAGTTGGTATTGGAATAGTTCAAGTTTCCGGAAACGTTCACGGTTTTCAGTTGGTTTCGGTAGTGGGCGATTACGGAAGTAAAAACAGCTTCGTTCGAAGTAGGCGAAATCACGACCTCCTCCAAATCTCCGATCAATGGTTGTAAATAAATCGTGGTATCAGATTGAATATTCGGAACGGAAGAGCTGTAAAATGACGGATGATCGAATTGAATATCTCCACCCAACGAAAGCTGAGCCATTCCTTTTGGATCAGTAAATGCCAATTGTCCGGTAGCACTGTTGGAACAAACCACGCCGATAACCGCACTCGAATCGAGCGAACTCACTACGCGTACCGAAATCTGTCCGAAAGCACTATTCAGTGTAAGGAACCCAAAAACAAGAAGGAAAATTCGAACGATCATATCAAAGGTTGCATTGAATAAAGAAAGATGCCGGGTACTTAATTCGCCGACACCTTTCACCACTTATTAGTTAGAGTTGCGCTACTCGTTAGTAAGTTAAGAATTTTCTAGACGTTTGAATTCCGATGCCAATTGAGCTGTTCCCATTCCTGTTTCAATTTGTTGTCCCCATGTTTGATTGGTTTCAGAAGAATGGTTTTAAACCTGATTTTTTCATAAATGTATTTTAGTATTAGTTGAGTAAAGTTAGTTTAGATTGACTAATGAAATTCAATTAATACTTTAAGTGGTGAAATTTATTCGGGCAGATTAGTTGTGTTATTTGAAATTAGGTTTGAAATTAAATCATTGAATATCAATTTATTAATTCTTGTTCTGAATTAAATCTACCGATGAAAGGCGTTGTGCTAATTCATTAAAAACTCACTTGAATAATTAATTTTAAATAAAATCAATTGCGGTTTTCCGCAGTCAAAAACAACGGTTTTCCGAAAAAAGTCATCGAAAGGTGAAAGTGATTTTTATTTATCGTAATATTGCAATATACAAATGTATTAATCCATGGGAGCCTCCAAAACAGAGCATTTTACCGACGAACAAAACGAGATGGCGAATCTCATGAAAGCTATCGGGCATCCGGCGCGAGTTGCCATTATAGCCTTCCTGCTCAAAACAGATGCGTGTATTTGCGGTGATATCGTTAATGAATTGCCCTTGTCGCAACCAACCGTTTCACAGCATTTACGTGAGTTGAAATCGGCGGGAATCATTCAAGGAACCGTGGAAGGAACTGCTATTTGTTACTGCCTCAACCCAACTACCATCGAGAAAATTCAAACATATATTCAAACCATTCATCAGTCGCTTCAACAGAAAAAAGGAGCTTCTTGTTGCTAAAAATCACAGATTATGCTTTTATCTACCGTTAAAGAACATTTGCAAACACTTGAAAGCGTTGTGTTTCAATTGCCGAATGGCACCACCGTTCCGGTTCACTTTCACATTACCGAAGTGGGAATCATTACCAAAGATTTTATTGACTGTGGCGGAACTGTTCGTCATGAAAAAGTAGCCAATTTCCAATTGTGGGAAGCCGGAGATTTTGATCACCGTTTAGCTCCGAAAAAATTGCGCGACATCATCGAGCTTTCCGAGCGTGTGTTGGGCATGGAAGATTTGGAAGTGGAGGTAGAATACCAAAGCGATACCATTGGCAAGTACGGCTTAGACTTCAACGGAACTCACTTTTTGTTGACAGCTAAAACAACCGCTTGTCTGGCTTCTGATGCTTGTGGTATTCCGGCAGATAAAATGAAAGTAAACCTGGTTGAATTGGGTGGAAACACAGCTAATTCTTGCACTCCGGGCAGTGGTTGCTGCAATTAATCAAAACGATTCATGTTATTTCCTGAGATAAAATTGCTGTGCGAGGAATTGTCACAGCAATTTTCAACCCTTTCTGAAGAACGAAAAAAGAACCTTCAGTTGATCGCGGATTACATTCAAGCGAAAAAAACTGCCGGTGAAGCCGTGAAGCTGGTTTACATCTGTACGCACAATTCCCGCAGGAGCCATTTCGGACAAGTTTGGTCAGCAGTAGCTGCTGCATATTACAATATTTCCAAGGTATCTACTTTTTCAGGTGGAACCGAAGCAACAGCTTTTCACCCAAATGCCATTGAAGCATTGAGACAACTCGGTTTTCAGATTGAAGGAAATGCATCTGAAACAAATCCGGTTTATACCGTCAGGTTCGGAGATCATGAATCAACGGAATGTTTTTCCAAAGTGTATAATCATCCGTCCAATCCGCAGTCGAGTTTTGCGGCCATTATGACTTGTTCTGATGCGGAAGAAAATTGCCCGTTTATTCCGGGAGTTGAGTTGCGTGTTGCAACCACTTACAACGATCCCAAAGCATTCGACGGAACACCTCAGCAAGATCAAGCGTATAGAGAACGAAGTCAACAAATTGCGCTTGAAACACTCTATGTTTTTTCATTGATTCACTAATTATAAAACGATGTCAGCAACCAATTGTGCTCCTGCAGCCGAACGCAAAAAGCTCGGATTTTTAGATCGATTTCTTACGCTTTGGATTTTCCTGGCAATGGGAATCGGTATTTCCATCGGTTACTTTATTCCCTCTAGCGGTAAGTTCATCAACTCGTTTTCCAGCGGCACCACCAACATTCCGTTGGCAATCGGGTTGATATTGATGATGGTTCCTCCGATGACGAAAATCAATTTCAGGAAAATTCCGAAAGTAATGGCGAAACCCAAGCTTTTACTGTTGTCGTTTTTCATTACCTGGATCATAGGCCCGTTTCTGATGTTTTCACTTGCGGTTCTTTTTCTGAAAGACTATCCCGAATACATGACCGGCTTAATTATCATTGGTATTGCACCGTGCATTGCCATGGTGATTGTCTGGAACGAACTTGCGGAAGGAAATCGGGAGTTGGTAGCAGGATTGGTGGGAATCAACAGTCTGTTACAGGTGTTTTTCTTCAGCCTTTACGCTTATTTTTACCTCGAAATCATGTTGCCTTTATTCGGCATCAAAGGACTTCCCATCGACATTACGATTTCGGAAATTGCCACTACGGTTGGTATTTACCTAGGAATTCCTTTTGCTACAGCAGTGATTAGTCGGTTTGCGTTAATTCGCTTGAAAGGTGAGGAGTGGTTTACCAAAAAATACCTGCCGTTCATTTCACCAATCACATTGATTGCGTTGCTTTTTACCATCATGGTCATGTTTAGCTTGAAAGGAAATATGATCGTTTCTATTCCGATGGACGTGCTGAAAATTGCATTGCCCTTGGTGATCTTTTTTGCCATCATGTTCATGCTGATGTTCGTTACCGGAAAGTTAGCCGGAGCAGATTACAGTGACAATGCAGCGCTTTCTTTTACGGCTTCGGGCAATAATTTTGAATTGGCAATAGCCGTTTCAATTGGTGTTTTCGGCATAGAAAGCGGTCAGGCATTTGCCGGAGTAATCGGTCCGTTGGTTGAAGTTCCTGCGCTCATTACATTGGTGCATGTGGCGTTTTGGTTAAAGAAAAAACTGTACAAAAAGGCAGGCTCAGAACAATAGCTTTTCGCCTTAACAACAGGAACTTGATGGCTATAATGATTCGGATGAATGTTAATCCTTCGTTTGCGAATCTTTAACTAGATTTGAGGGCAATATGGTGCAGGTTTTCGAATTAGTAACTTTTCAGTTCGGAATGCGTATGCACACACTTGTTAAAGAACACGAAAGCAATGAAATACCTATTTGCGGTTACGCTCCTTCTTCTTTTGGTCACATTCGGATGCTCCAACGAGCCCCGGGTAGTAACAGAAGGTAAAATCATTTACGCGATTGATTACCCCGATTGTAAAGACAATTTTTTCCTCTACAGCATTCTTCCGAAAGAAATGGAAGTGAACTTTAAAGGTGGAAAAATGCAAAGCGTGATCAAGAAAGCCAACTTAATCAACGAATTGCTGGTAGATTGTAACGATAAAAGTTTTGCGGCTTATTTCAAGTATGGCGATGAAGCATGTAATGTTACGCTTACGGAAATAGATGTAAAAGACATGCTTGGTGACCAACAGAAATACACCATAAAAATGACCAACATCAAAGATACCATGGCCGGATTCAACGTCAAGAAAGCAATTGCGACTTCGGTGAGCGATCCGTCAGATAAAATCGATTTGTGGTATACGGATGAAATTCAAGTGAAAAATTCCAATTGGTACAACCCGTTCAAAGAAATCGACGGATTTTTATTGGCTTATTCCATCGATCGCTACGGTATTCGCATGGAGTTTAAAGCCAAAGGTTACGAAGAAGTTGAAATTACCGATGAACAACTTGCTCCGCGAAAAGACGGTGTTTCCATTCCGTATGGTGATTACAACAAAAAACTGGATGGTTTATTCCAATCGTTTGAATAATATGAAACAACTGGTCTTCGTTATCGGAATAGTGGTGTTGGCTTTTCAAAGTCAGGCACAGCAGGCTATCAACGGCATTTTTGAATACAAAGCAAGTATTTCGCTTCCGGATACCAACGTGGTGCTGAAAAGCTGGAATGTACGCGTTTACACCAATGACACCATTGTGCGGGTTGAAACCGAAACGCAACTCGGAATACAGGTCTATATCCGTCACATGGAATTGAAAAAAGCGTATTTGTTGTTGGATTACGACGGAAATAAATATGCCATTCAAACCGATTTGGAAGAATCACACAAACGCGACACCATGGCTCCGGAGTATACCGTGAAGCGTACATCGAAAAAGAAGACAATCGCCGGCATCAAATGTCGTAAATACATCATTCGCGATAAAAATCAACCGGAAGGCTACGAGAGTTATTTCGCGAAGAAAATCGACCACAAATACTTAGAAGTTTACCCCGAAATAGCTGGTTTAGCAGTCGATTATTTTCTGCCTTCTCCAGACGGATTGATTCATTATGAACTAACGCAATTAAACCTAACGCCTGTAGATCGAAATCTATTTGGTGTTCCTTCTGATTACAAGCGCGTTAGCTTTGAGGAGTTTGTGAATATGGTTTCACAGTAATCTGATTCGATGATTACATCATTAGGCTAACTTGTTTACGAATGAAGTACTTCGTGCAATTTAAATGGAGTCTTGTATCGTATTTTACACTTCAAATTCCGGATTAGTGAAATCGCTTAGGCGGTTATTCGTAATTCATTACACTCAGTTTGGTATTCGTTTATTCGTGGCTAAAAAGTGTATTAGTCACACGCTACTGTTGAATCGTTTTAAGCTCATAATCTATTAAAAATCAATCTCAACATTAACTAACATTCGATTGTGCATACTTCCTGATGTTGGACGCGAGAATTCATCACTTCCTTCCTAATTTCGTAGGATAGTTGTAACTATGGCTGTACAAAACGAATTTCGAGAAAAAAACGAGGAAAAACCTGCTGAAAAGCAAGCGAAGAAAAAGGTGGTTGAGCCCAAAGAGCCAGCACCTAAAACTTCCTTGAAAAATTTAGGGCAGCGTTTGGATAAAAAGCGTACCAAAACCATCGTTGGTGTGGTGTTGACGCTATTCTCTTTTTTTACCGTTCTTTCCTGTTTTTCGTTTTTCTTTACCTGGACAGCAGATCAAGATCGTATACTCGATAAAGGATTATTCGAATTTTTAATGGAAGACAATCCGGAACCTGTGGCCAACTGGCTCGGGAAATTCGGGGCTTGGATGTCGAATCTCTTTATGTACCGTTGGTTCGGGATTTCGTCTTTTGCCATTTCCTTCATGATCTTTTTGGTCGGATTCAAATGGATGCTCAACATTCGGTTGTTTCCGTTGAAACGTTCATTTGCCGTTGCTTCCTTGCTCATGATTTGGTCGTCTATTTTCTTCGGTTATTTCGTTCAGCAAATCGATTACTTGGGTGGAACGTTCGGTTATACCGTCAATCAATGGCTCACACTTTCTATCGGAAGTTTCGGGTCGTTTATTGTGGTACTTGCGTTGTTGTACATCGTGCTGGTCATTCTCTTCAATGCCGATATCCGCGCTTGGATGGACAAATTCAAAGCACGTAGTCAGGATATGCTCGAAGAGGATGAGGTTGTTCCTGCAGGAAATGCCATGACGGATATTCACGTAGTCAATACCATCAAGGAAAATCAGATTGTGCAGGAAGAAGATCCGAAAGAGTTTTCATTTGAAGAGGAAGAAGACGAAGAAGACGAAGAAGATGTGGATAGTTTTATTGTCATTCAAAAAGGCGTAGAACCGAAGCATGTAGTAGATGCCGATGATGATTTTGAGATCTCTGTTCCGGTTGAAGAAGTTATTCCGGTAGTAGCTGCAAATGACAATTTTGATGTGGCGATTGCCAAAACGGATGCCGAACTGAGCGACGATCAACTGAATTCCCTTCAGAAAGAATACGGAGATTACGATCCGAAACTCGACTTGGCCGGTTATGTATTGCCTCCTATCGAATTATTGAAAGAATACGGAAGCGGTCAGGTTTCCATCAACAAACAAGAGCTCGAAGACAACAAAAACAAAATTGTAGAAACGCTTTCGCATTACAAGATCGACATCGCGAAAATCAAAGCAACGGTTGGTCCAACGGTAACACTTTACGAAATTGTTCCCGCTCCGGGAGTACGTATTTCCAAAATCAAGAACCTCGAAGACGATATCGCCTTGAGTCTTTCTGCCCTCGGGATTCGTATCATCGCACCTATTCCGGGGAAAGGAACCATCGGTATCGAAGTACCGAACAGCAAGCCTGATATGGTTTCCATGCGTTCATTGATTGCTTCGGAGAAATTCCAGAATTCCGATTTCGAATTACCAATTGTGATCGGAAAAACCATTACCAATGAAACGTTCACCTTCGACCTCACGAAAATGCCGCACTTATTGGTGGCAGGTTCTACCGGACAAGGTAAATCGGTTGGTTTGAACGCTATTTTGGTGTCGATGCTCTACAAAAAGCACCCTGCGCAAGTGAAATTTGTGTTGGTGGATCCTAAGAAAGTGGAGTTAACGCTTTACAACCGCATCGAACGTCACTTCCTAGCCAAACTACCGGGCGAAGAAGACGCGATCATTACTGATACGTCTAAAGTGGTGAATACGCTCAATTCCTTGTGTATCGAAATGGATGCACGCTATGAATTGCTCAAAGAAGCCCAAGTGCGTACCATCAAGGAATACAATGCCAAATTCATTGCTCGTCGTTTAAATCCGGAAAAAGGTCACCACTACTTGCCATACATCGTGGTATTGATTGATGAGTTCGCCGATTTGATTATGACGGCCGGTAAAGAAGTAGAGCACCCGATTGCCCGTTTGGCACAATTAGCCCGAGCTATCGGAATTCACCTTATTGTAGCCACGCAACGACCTTCGGTAAACGTGATTACCGGTATGATCAAAGCCAATTTCCCTGCGCGTATTGCGTTCCGTGTATTGTCTAAGATCGATTCACGTACCATTTTAGATGCGTCCGGCGCCGATCAGCTCATCGGTAGGGGAGATATGCTTATTGCTACTGGTTCCGATATTGTGCGGGTTCAGTGTGGTTTTGCTGATACGCCCGAGGTGGAAGATATTTGTAAATTCATCGGTGAACAACGTGCTTACCCTGAGGCGTTGATTCTACCTGAATATGTTGGCGCAGAAGGAAACAATGACAACGATGTTGATTTGGAAGACATTGACTCCATGTTTGCCGATGCGGCCAGAATTGTAGTGCTTCACCAGCAAGGTTCGGCTTCATTGCTGCAACGTAAGCTGAAATTAGGCTACAATCGTGCAGGAAGAATCGTTGACCAATTGGAAGGTTACGGTATTATCGGACCGTTTCAAGGAAGTAAAGCGCGTGAAGTATTGTTCTCGGATGAAACGAGTTTGGAAGAATTCCTGAGTTCAAAAGGCATCCGTTAATAGCCAACAGTTCATAAAATTAAATAGAGACTGCTGTATGTTTGGCACAATTTCTGATATTTGCACAGAAATTAAAAGACAGTATGAAATATTTAATGGTCCTCCTCGGCTTTGTTCTAACTTCATCAGTGATGTATGCACAAGATGCAAAGGCGCAAGGAATTCTGGATAAATTATCCGCTAAGATAAAAAGTCAGAAATCGTTTTACGTAGAATTTAGCGCAAACATATCCAACACTTCCAGTGGTAAAAACGAAACGTTTACCGGAAAAGGATGGGTAAAAGGAGATAAATTTTATGCTTCTTACGGTGAGAACACCATTATTTCAAACGGCGTAAAAACGTGGAATGTTGTAAAGGAAGAAAAAACCGTTTACGAAACATCTGCTAGTGCTGATGACAGTGAATCAATGAACCCGAAAAAATTGTTGACCATTTGGGAGTCAGGATTCAAAAACAAATACGAGAAAGAAGAAAAGTTAGGTGATGAAATGGTACACGTCATTTACCTTCACCCGAAAAATCAAAAAACGGCTGATTATCACACAATCATTTTGTACATCGGAAAAGATGATAATGAATTGAAGAAAGCCATTATGAAATCGAATGACGGAACAAGAATGACTTATTCGATGACGAAATTCACATCCAATCCAACTATTGAAGATTCAAAATTCACTTTTGATATCAAGAAATATCCTGGCTACGAAGTAGTAAAAGATTAAAATACCCCAACTCAATTTATCGAAACCGTTATCCGCCTCAGGTGGATAACGGTTTTTTTTGTGCTACGAAATTCCCCACGAATAAGAGGTGTAAAAAGGTTGCCTACGAATGCATCAGCCTTGGGAAACAAAGCCAGCCGTGACTGCGGATGCCGTGATAAATCTGTGGGCTAAATGATCCGTGGCATAGTTTCTGTAATGACTTAGGAAAACAAACCGTATGAATCGTTTAATACTTTTACTAGCCTTTGTAGCGTCTGTAACCGGAATGTACGCGCAAGATGCCAAAGCACAGGGGATTTTGGATAAATTATCGTCCAAGATCAAAAATCAGAAATCGTTTTACATCGAATTTAAAGCTACCATTTCCAATTCCACTAGCGGAAAAAATGAATCATTTACCGGAAAAGGGTGGGTGAAAGGCGAGAAATTTTTTGCCAACTATGGTGAGAACACTATTATTTCCAATGGAACCAAAACATGGAACATTGTAAAAGAAGAAGCAACCGCTTATGAAACTTCTGTTGATGATGATGATAGCGAGTCTATGAATCCGAAAAAACTGATGACCGTTTGGGAGAAAGGATTCACCAACAAGTACGAGAAAGAAGAAAAACTCGGCGATGAAATGGTCCATGTAATTTATTTGTATCCTAAAAAATCTGCAAAAGCAGATTACAATACCATCATTTTGTACATCGGTAAAGACGATAATGAGTTGAAAAAAACCATTATGAAATCGAATGACGGTACCAAGAAGACTATTTCGATTACGAAATTTACTTCCAATCCAACCGTTGAAGATTCGAAATTTACCTTCGACAGCAAGAAGTATGGAGTAGAAGTGGTGAGAGATTAAAATTTGAAATTATTGTTAGTAAACCGTTTCTGCTGATAGGTGGAGACGGTTTTTTCTTTTGGAAGGTTTTAGATGAATCCCTTTATTCATGGGAGGATAAGTGTTTCTAAACATGCCTGAGGCAGTCACGCGGATAGAAATGGTTAAGTTTTGGTGGTAAATTTGAGTCGTTTTTCAATTGATATTAAATCGCCGAAACGAAGGTTGTTGAAAATCGTTATTCCTATCATTGGAATAAAAACTCAATTTCTTGAATCCCTGTATTCATGGGCTCATAAGTGTTTCTAAACATGCCTGAGGCAGTCACGCGGTTAGAAACGGTTAAGTTTTGGAGGTAAATTTGAGTCGTTTTATAGTTGATATTAAATCGCCGAAACGAAGGTTGTTGAAAATCGTTATTCCAATCATTGGAATAAAAACTCAATTTCTTGAATCCCTGTATTCATGGGCTCATAAGTGTTTCTAACGGTTAGAAACGGATAAATCAGAAACAAAAAACGCGACCCAAAGACCGCGTTTTTCTAGTATAAATTTTAGTTTCCTTTAAAAGGCATGCAATTCCAATAAAGCTGTTTTAAAACGATCCAACGGAAGGAATTGTTTTTCCAACGAAACGGCAAACGGCACAGGAGTGTCAATCGAAGCGATACGTTTTACCGGTGCATCCAATTGATTAAAGCAGTTCTCATTGATCAACGATACAATTTCACCGCCTATACCACCAGTCAAACAATCTTCATGTAAAACGATAACTTTTCCTGTATTGCGAACCGATTCATAAAGTGTTTCGGTATCCAACGGAAGTAAGGTTTTCAAATCGATCAAATCAGCACTGATTTCAGGATGCTCATCTAAAACTTCCATTGCCCAATGAACGCCTAAACCGTAAGTAATGATTGTAACGTCTTCACCACGTCTCACATAACCGGCCTTACCGATTTCAGTTGTATAATAATCATCCGGAATATCTTCACGAATACTTCTGTACAAGAATTTATGCTCAAAAAACAATACCGGATTCGGGTCCTCAATAGCAGCACTTAACAAACCTTTCGCGTCACCCGGAAATGCCGGATAAACCACCTTCAATCCTGGAGTATGGAAAAACCAAGCCTCGTTACTTTGACTGTGAAACGGTCCCGCAGCAGTGTTCGCTCCTGTAGGCATACGCACTACTACATCCGCATTTTGTCCCCAGCGCCAGTGAATTTTCGCAAGGTTATTGATGATTTGATTAAATCCACAAGTAACGAAATCGGCAAACTGCATTTCAACCATCGCTTTCATGCCACTGATTGAAAGTCCCAAACCAGTTCCTACAATAGCGGACTCACACAATGGGGTGTTACGTACACGATCTTTACCGAATTGTTCAATGAATCCTTCAGTCACCTTAAATACGCCTCCGTATTCGGCAACATCTTGACCCATAATGACCAATTCCGGATAGCGTTCCATTGACTGACGTAAGCCGTCAGAAATAGCATCAATCAATCGTTTCTCTGAAGTAGCAGAAGTTGCAGGGGTAATAACGGTTTGTTTGTGAGGTGCATACACATCATCTAATTCACGTTGCAAATCTGCTGTAATCGGAGCTTCGGCAAAAGCAACCTCTAATCCGTCTTGGATTTCCTTTTTAATTGACTCTTGAATACTTGCCTTAAGTTCAGGAGTTAGAAGTTCAATTTCATGCAAGAAAAGCTCGTAATTGGCAACAGGATCTTTTTTCGTCCACTCATCCTGTAATCCTTCAGGATAATATTTAGTACCGGAAGCTTCTTCGTGACCACGCATGCGGAACGTCATACATTCCAACAAAAACGGACGTGGTTTTTGGCGAATAGAGTCGGCAATTTTTCGAATCGTGCGAATAACTTCCAGAATATTGTTTCCATCAACCTGAAAAGCATCCATTCCGTAACCGATTCCTTTATCAATGAATTGTTTGCAACGGAATTGTTCATTACTTGGAGTGGAAAGTCCCCAACAGTTATTTTCAACTGCAAAAATCACAGGTAAATCCCACACAGCAGCCACATTGAGTGATTCGTGAAAATCACCTTCACTTGCGCCACCATCACCGGTAAACACAATGGTAGCTTGCTCGTTTTGCTTTAGTTTATTAGCCAAAGCAATACCATCTGCAATTCCCAATTGAGGACCTAGATGAGAAATCATTCCAACAATATTGTAGTCCTTTGCTCCAAAGTGAAATGAACGATCGCGACCTTTCGTAAAACCTGACATCTTTCCTTGAAACTGGGCGAAAAGTCGACTCAATGGAATACCACGAGTTGTAAATACCCCCAAATTTCGGTGCATTGGCAAGATAAATTCTTCTTGCTTCATGGCTAACGTTGCTCCAACCGATATTCCTTCTTGTCCCCAACCTGAAAACCACTTGGTGATTTTACCTTGTCGTAAGAGGATGAGCATTTTTTCCTCAATCAATCGAGGCTTCATGATTGCCTTGTAAATATCTATAAGCTCTTGATCTTCAAATCCTTCACGATTGAATTCAATAGCACGTCGGCTTAAAACTGTTTCCATGTAAATTAACTATGTTGCAAAATTAACGGATAATTCGAGGTAAACGATCAAAGACGCACAAAATAGCGACTTTATCGTGTTTGAATACCCATAAATATTAATGAGAGTCCAATTTAACTGTGACTTAAAACTAAGGTGTCACTAAAAGTTTAATAAGATAATTATTCATTCAAACGACTTGAAATCGTATTACTAAATCGATTTATATTCATTTAGGCAGTTTTTTATTTACCTAATAATGAGGCTATAACAATTTTGAACTAAATTTTTCACTAAATTCGCTCTAATTACTACAATATACATATGTGCTACAAAAAACTACTCTCAATTTCTTTGGTATTATCATCATGCACTTTATTTGCTCAAGGAAGATTAATAATTAATGACAACGCGTTTGTTGTTATTGATAACAATGCCAAGGTAGTAATCGAAAATCCGGCAACCAACGCTGTTGCGACTACAGGAACCGGTGGAAATATCATTACTGAAAGTGAATTCGATCAAGTGATTTGGAACATCGGTACTTCTACAGGATCGTATGTGATGCCGTTTACTTCTCAAACAACGTTCACTAAAATTCCGTTTACTGCGAATATTACAGCCGCAGGAACAGGGGCAGGTGTTGTTCGGTTCTCAACGTATCCGGGTCCAACATGGGATAACAACACTTATAGACCTTCCGACGTGACCCACATGTGGGATTATTTTTCCGCGTCATTTAATAACTCATTGCATGTTATCGACCGTTTTTGGATCATTGATCCACTTGGTTACGGGACAAATCCAACAGCTACGTTCCAATTCACATACCGTGATTCTGAACATTTGGCAGTAGGAAATACTATTGTTGAGTCCGATTTGGGCGCACAACGTTTCAATAGCTCCACCAATCACTGGGGCGATTATTTACCACAAGGCACTACCAATACGGTAGCAAATACAACGTCTAATGTTCCGGTTTCTCCCGCTAATTTTTTCCGGTCTTGGACATTGAGTGAAATCACATTCCCGTTGGCAGCTGAAGTAGCCTACTTCAAATCGTCATGTACCGGAAACGCACTGGTACTTCAATGGCAAACAGTTTCTGAAACAGGTCTTGATCATTTCGAAATTGAGCACTTAGAAAACGGTCAATTTGCTGTCATTGGGTTTGTGCAACCTACCGGATCAGGTTCAGGAGTTGAAAACTATTCGTTTGAATCTGCTGTAAACCGAGAAGGTGTTTTTCAATTGGTGGAAGTAGATAATGATGGAAATCGTGCCGTTAAATCATCTATTTCTGCATCATGTGTAGCAACGGAAGACGCAATTGTTTCCTACTCAAATGGTGGAATCATAATGAGTTTCGACGGTGCAATTGAGTCTGTGGAAGATTTACAAATTTATGATGCAAGCGGACGTTTGGTTTACATTCGTGATTTATCGATCTCTAACGGTGCAAATACGGTTGTTATTCCTGACTTGAATTTGAGCCATGGAATGTACATGGTTCGTTTGAAAAACGGTCTCAATACTATAAATGAAAAAGTAGTAGCTGCAGAATAAATAGAAATTTCTGAGCCCGCTACGGGTACTTTACGCAAATTATTCTATTATGAAAAAAATACTACTCTCAACAGTACTATTTTCGTCGGTGCTTGCTTCCGCTCAAAATGTTGGAATCAACTCTACTGGAGCTGCTGCAGTTACAAGCGCTGCTTTGGATGTCGATATGGCGAATAAAGGGGTGTTGATTCCACGTGTAGCATTGACAACTACAGGTGCTTTTGCTCCGGTTACCGGTACCGCAACAACTTCATTACTTGTTTACAATACTGCTACAGCAGGTGTTTTCCCTTCAAATGTTACTCCAGGATATTATTACTGGGATGGTGCCAAATGGGTGCGTCTAATGAATAATGGGAGTGCATGGATTGTTGGTACTAGCGCTGCAAATGTGAATACTCCAGGAGCTACCGGTTTTTTCGGGACATCGGATAACAATCATGTTGATTTGACGACCAATGGAATTGTACGTGGGCGCTTATCGAACTTAGGTGAGTTTTTTATCGGTACAACAGCTACTGCGCTTGCTGGCGATTTGATGAATGGTGTAAGTAATGCCACTTTCCCTTGGGCAATTAATGGTTATTCAGCTCAAAACGGTTCGGGTGTTTATGGTTCTGTAACAGCAGGTACAACAACGTTCGCTGCGGTACAGGGTGAATATTACGGTACAGTTGGACCAAATACTGCAGCTGTACGTGGTTTGAACGGAAGTACTGTTGCCGGTACAGGTTTTAGAACGTTAGCTGCAACAGGTCCAAGAACAGGGGTGCAAGCAAGTCAAACAGGAACAACCGGATCGTATTCTTTCGGTGTACATGGAGCTTTTTCTTCAACTGCTGTAAGATGTGGTGCTGTTTTTGGTGATGATTTTGGAATTGCTTCAGGTAGTTTAGGATACTATGCCAGCACTGGTGTTGATTACGCGGTTTATGGATTTGGAGTGGCTTATCAAAATGGTATTGCCGGTGGAATTATACAAAATCCCAACGGAGGTGTTGGAAGCAGCAGTAACAATGGAATTTTAAAAAGTGGCTCTGCTGATGCTCTTTCACAAACAAACTCCATGATAGGTCTTGGTATCTATGGAGGCGTCATGGGAGGCTGGATGCGAGGTCTTGTATATGGTACTTACATGAAAGGTGATCGTTACAGTTTGTATGTAGACGGTAAAACGTACATGAATGAACCTATTACGCAGTTGGTAGCTACCGATGGAGATCGTCAGACAGTTTATGGAAGCTCTGCCATGAAAGTGGAAATAAGCGATCGTGGTAAATCTGCATTGGCAAACGGTGAAACATATATTACCTTCTCAGAAGCATTTAAACAAACCATTTCCTCTAATCCGGATGAATTGACTATTACTGTTAGTCCAATGGGGAATTCCAACGGTGTTTACATCTCTTCTTATGATGCAAACGGATTTACTGTAAAGGAGAACAACAATGGGGCTTCCAATGTTCAGTTTAATTGGATTGCAATTGGAACACGTAAAGATTACGAAACCGTGAATCATTCACCGGAAATCATTGCGAATGACTTTGATGGAAAAATGGATGGCGTTATGTACAATGATAACAATACGCAAGGTACTCCGCAACCAATTTGGTGGGATGGAACTCAGGTTCGCTGGGATATGCCTCCTGCAAAACAAGTTGATCCTAATTATGTTTCAGGTGAACGACCAAAAGCGTCTATCTCTGAGCCTCATCAACACTAGAAAAAAAGAATTTATAATAGGGAAACCGATTGTTCGTACTTCGAGCAGTCGGTTTTTGCTTTGATAGAATAATGGTTTTGAGATTGGACCATAAAGAATGGAATAGCTGATCTTATCAAAGTTAGCTTCTTTTGAAGCAAGAGAAGTTTATGCAACTTCCAATATACAGAAGAGGAGAACTGTTCAGTTTTACAAGATTTAAAATACGTCAGTAGAAGACAAAAAAAAGGAATGCCAAATGTGACATTCCTTTCTTGTATTTTGAAGATTGATGAGTTACACCAAACCTTGATCGATCATTGAATCTGCTACTTTCACGAAACCTGCAATGTTTGCACCTTTCACGTAGTCAACAACTCCATCAGCACCTTTACCGTATTTCACACAAGCTTCATGGATAGAAACCATAATGCCATGTAAGCGTTGATCAACTTCTTCAGCTGACCAGCTCAAACGCAATGAGTTTTGTGACATCTCCAAACCTGAAGTTGCAACACCTCCTGCATTTGACGCTTTACCAGGAGCGAATAAAATTTTCGCATCCAAGAACGCTGAAACTGCTTCAGGAGTAGAAGGCATATTTGCACCTTCAGCAACACAGATTACGCCGTTTGCCAACAATGCTTTCGCTTCGTCACCATTCAATTCGTTTTGAGTTGCACATGGAAGAGCGATATCAACTTTCACTTCCCATGGACGTTTCCCAGCAACAAATTTCGCAGAAGGATATTTCGCTACGTATTCTTCGATACGACCGCGTTTAACGTTTTTCAATTCCATTACGAAAGCCAATTTCTCAGCATTGATACCATCAGCATCATAGATGTAACCTGATGAATCTGACATTGTAACCACTTTCGCTCCCAATTGAGTTGCTTTTTCACAAGCATATTGAGCTACGTTTCCTGAACCTGAAACAGCTACCACTTTTCCTTGGAAAGAATCGTTTTTAGTAGCCAACATTTCTTTCGCGAAGTATACAGTTCCGTAACCAGTAGCTTCCGGACGAATCAATGATCCACCCCAGTTGCGTGCTTTACCTGTTAATACACCGGTAAACTCGTTACGAATACGTTTGTATTGTCCGAACATATAACCAATCTCACGACCACCTACACCGATATCTCCAGCAGGAACATCTGTATCGGCACCAATGTGACGGCACAACTCAGTCATAAATGACTGACAAAATTTCATTACTTCGTTGTCTGATTTTCCTTTAGGATCGAAATCAGAACCACCTTTACCACCACCCATTGGAAGTGTTGTCAATGAATTTTTGAAAATTTGTTCGAAACCTAAGAATTTCAAGATCGAAAGATTCACTGAAGGGTGGAAACGCAAACCACCTTTGTAAGGTCCGATTGCCGAGTTGAATTCAACACGGTATCCTCTGTTTACCTGAATTTCACCTTTATCATCCAACCATGGAACACGGAACATGATTGTACGCTCTGGTTCAACAATACGATCTAAGATTTTTGCCGTCTTATATTTTGGATGTTCTTCGATAAACGGGATAACAGCTTCTGCAACTTCATGTACAGCTTGGAGGAATTCCGCCTCATGACCATTAGTTGCCTTCACTTTGTCCATGAATGCATCGATCTGTGCTTGGTATTTACTTGACATTTGTTTACACTATTTTTAATGAGTACGGCAAATGTAGAAATTTTTTGATCCGAATGTGTCCCAAAAAAGGAATGTTTATGAACACCTGAAATGAATTCGAATGAAAGGTGAGATTCCAAGAGTATGACTCACATAAATTTGATTTTTAAACCTACTAAAGATGGTCGTAAATGCTCCATCTCGTTTTCAACTTAATTTATGTTTGAATTTGATCATTTTGTTAAATTACTTTAGTATGAACTAAAAATAAACGGAAAAGTGCAATTTCAATAGTATTGGTCATATTGTGATAGTTCCGTAACAGTAAATTCCTAAAAGCGGGCTTTATCTTCATTAACTTTGTCAAATAAATTAAAATGGAAGCAACTCTTACGTTACTTAAGCGTTTATAGATTACAGATAACTACAATTATGAAAAATTTCAAACTGGTACTGGTCACACTATTCTTATCATCATTGAGCTTTGCTCAAGTTCAGGTTTGTTTAGGGACTGATGTAACGGTATGTCAAGGACAAACTGTTCAAATCACAAATTGCGGTGGAGCCGGCGGTAGCCCTGCAGGTGGAATTTACTTAAATGCCCCAACGAATGTTTCCTTAACGGATGACTCTTGGAGTCCGGCTATTAACATGGGATTTAATTTCAATTTCTACGGTTCCAATTTCAGCCAACTCTTAATTGGTTCTAACGGTATAGTAACGTTCAACTTAGGAAGCGCTAGTGGATATTGTCCTTGGTCATTGGGTGCATCTCCACTTCCTTCAACTACACAGTTGACACACTGCTTTAATAGTGCAATGGTTGCTCACCAGGATTTGAATCCGAGTAATGCTACGAGTGGTCCTATTCAATATCAAATGTTGGGTACAGCACCGAATCGTATGTTTGTGATTCTTTATAATGGTGTTACAATGTTTAGCTGTACGAATTCTTGTTCATACATCGGTTACATTTTCTATGAGACTACAAATATTGTAGAAATGTTTGTCGGTGATAAGGGAAGTTGTCCGGGATGGAATGGTGGTCAAGCTATTCAAGGAACGGAAAACAATACCGGATTGGTTGCACACATTACCCCAGGTCGTAACAATACGGTTTGGACAGCTAACCAAGACGGTCGTCGTTGGACACCAACAGCGCCAAACAACACCAACAATTACGCCATTACTCAAATTCCGTATGTAAATATCAACGCTCCGGGTGGAAACCTACAATGGGCAAATAACCTTGGTCAGACATTCCCTTATAATAATGGTGTTTTGCAAATCAACCAAGTGCCTCCGGGAGTAACAGGTTATTGGCTTACAGGAACATCATGTGGTGTTGGTGTAGGTTCAGTTTCGGATACAACATGGATTACGCGTACAAGTGTGAATGCCAGTGCAACTGCAACAACAGATTATTGTTCTGGTGGAAATGGTACCGCAACGGCAAACCCACTTTTAGGAACACCTAACTTTAGTTATTTGTGGACCCCATCTGGTCAAACAACTCAAACGGCAACAAATCTTGTAGCAGGTTCTTACCAAGTATTGGTGACCGATGCAAACGGATGTACAAAAACCGTAAATGTTGTGGTTCCGAATTCAGGAGCTGCGTATTCAGGCACAACTACATTGGTAAGTTGTCCGGGTGGAGCTGATGGAACAGCCACTGCTACCATGACCCCTTCATTGGGTACGGTTTCTTACAACTGGTATGATGCTGGTGGCCAAACAACGCAAACAGCTACCGGATTATCTGCTGGAACTTACAACTGTGAGGTTAGCTCTTCTGTAGGATGTATTGATACGGTAACGGTAACCATTACAGAAATTCCTCCTATGGTTGCTCAGTCGGTTCAACAAGATGTTACTTGTAATAGTGGAAGTGATGGTGTTGTGGCGGTAAATGTTTCTGGCGGAACTAGTCCTTATACCTATTCGTGGGATAATTCACCTTCAACAGGTCCTGGAGCAAATGACTTGTCGGCTGGTACACATACGGTTACAATTACGGATGCAAACAACTGTGTGATTACTTCTACCGCTACGATTGGAGAGCCTGTGGCACTTTCAATTACTTCATTGACGGCGGATCAAATTATTTGTCCTGAAAACTCTACAACACTTAATGTTTCAGGAGCAGGAGGTAGCACGGCTTACACATTTACATGGTCTGAAAACGGTACTGTTATCGGAACCGGTTCAAGTATTGTGGTTGATCCTGCTACAACGAATACTGTTTATTGTGTTACGCTTTCTGAAGCTTGTGGTTCACCAACTACGAATGATTGTATGAACATCACGTTCCCAACTGCAATTGTACCGACATACACACCTGATAAAACGTGGTCGTGTGAACCGGGATTATTTGCATTCACTAACACATCAAACAACCAGAATGAAATTCAATCGGTGTTGTTTGAATTCGGTGACGGTAATAGTGAAGTACTAGTAGGTGCTGCAGGTGTATCACACTTGTATAACACACCTAATCCGTATGATGTAGATGTTACGGTAACTTCGATCTACGGATGTGTTTACACCGGACATTTTGATAACATCGTTACTGTAATTGCTAATCCGGTTGCCGATTTTAATATGTCTGCAAACCCAACTACAATTTTTGAAACTACAGTAACAATGCAAGATAAATCATCTGCTGGCGTTACTTCATGGACTTGGAGCTCTCCGGGATCTATTCCTGCTTCAAGTACTTACGATAGTCCTACCTTCAAATTCCCTGAAGGAATTGTTGACAAGTATGTGATCCAATTGATTGTTCAAACTCCTGAGGGTTGTGTGGATACTGTTGAACGTACGTTGTCTGTGAACAGTGATATCTTGTTCTTTGCTCCTAACTCATTTACACCTGATGATGACGAATTTAACCAAACGTGGGAATTTGCTATCAGTGGTATTGATGAGTACAACTTTGAATTAATGATCTTCGATCGTTGGGGTGAAATTCTTTGGGAAACACATGATATTCATGCATCTTGGGATGGTACTTATCAAGGAAAAATTCTTCCAGCAGGAACTTACACTTGGGTAGCTCGTGTGAAGGATGTTTATTCTGATGACAAAAAAGTCTTTAACGGATCTATTTACATGAATAGATAAGTTTTAACGAATAATTGAAACGGCGCTCTTTGTTTAGGGCGCCGTTTTTTTGTGCTTGTGATTTAGGTGGGGAAAATTGTAATGGAGTTTTACTTATTCGTCGGAATACCTTACGTCTGGGCGGTAATTTATTTTCTTCATAAAATTTACTTCAAGCGTTTGAAAATCGAACTCTGAGGTAACAATTCCTCTTAATTCATAAATCCCGATTCCTCTAAACGGATAAGCCGCGGTGATATCCGGAAAATGTACTGTGTCTATATTTTCGCCTTCACTATCAAGGAAGGTTCCGAACATCATTGATTCACCGTTTTTTGTTGAAGTACGTTTGACCGTTACATAATAGCCGTATGTCCGTATTTCTTTCCCGATGTATGCAGGGATCTCTGAGGCTTTTTGATGTGGTTCCAGTTCTTGTTCGATCAACTCGAAAGGATCAAAAAGTGGAAACCCGAGTAATTCCATTTGCTCAAACGCATTTTCTAGCGGATTTTCATTTAGTAAGGGGAGTTTAAATGTCTTTTTGGATCCTTCGAATAATGAAGCTTGTACTTTACTTTGTACAGGTTTTTTTGGTTGGTATAAATGCGCCTCCCACAGCAGTGATTTCTTTGCTATTCCAAACGAACGCAGCGCATTTATTCGGATGATGATTGTGAGCTGTTCTATTGGAATGGAAATACGATTGGTGAGATCGTTTAAGCTTAAAAAGTGACCGTTTGCATCTCTTTCAGTAAGAATCGTGTGTATGATTTTTTGCTCCAGTCCTTCGATATGTTGAAATCCGAGTAGTATTTCGGTGCCATTGATGACTGTTTGGTACTCACTGTTGTTGATGCATGGAGCATCTATTGTTGCGCCCAGTTTTTTTGCTTCATGTACATAGATTTCCGTACGGTAAAAACCTCCGAAATTGTTAATGGTAGCCACCATGTATTCAAGCGGATAATAGGCTTTGAGGTATAAGCTTTGATAACTTTCTACAGCATAAGAAGCGGAATGCCCTTTTGAAAAGGCAAAACCACCGAAACTTTCTATTTGCATCCAAACCGATTGAATGTAATCTGGTTGATAACCTTTTTCCAGGCAATTGTTAAAGAATTGATCCCGGACAACTTTGAATTCCATCCGCGAGCGATATTTACCTGACATTGCCCTGCGTAGAATATCGGATTCTTCCAAGCTGAGTCCTGCAAATTGGTTGGCCACTTTGATGACATCTTCCTGGTATACCATTACACCGTAGGTATCAGGCATGAGTTCTAGCAATTTTGGGGCTGAATCTTGTCTACGTTCCGGGTTTCGATGCCGCAGTATATATTCACGCATCATTCCCGACTGTGCTACTCCGGGACGTATGATCGAACTCGCAGCTACCAGCTCTAAGTATCCGTTGGTTTTGAGCTTTGTCATGAGCATTCGCATACCTGGCGACTCTACATAAAAACAACCTAAAGCTTGTGCTTTTCTCAAGAGTGCATTGACATTGTCGTCGTGTTTGAAATGATGGATATCGCGAATGTCGTGTGGTGGATTTTCCGGCTGATTCTTGTAGATAATGTCTAGACAGTCTTTGATTTTCCCTAAACCTCTTTGGGAAAGGATGTCAAATTTATAAAAGCCTACATCCTCGGCTTCTAGCATCGAAAATTGTGTGGTGGGAAAATTCTTTGACGTAAGAAATGTAGCTGTGTACCAATGAATGGGTTTTTCGCTTATGATAATTCCTCCAGCATGAACGCTCAGATAAGAGGGGAGTCCGGCGATTAATTTACTGTATTTAAGAATCAGTTTTCCTATTTTATCCGAACGATCATACGTTGGCTTTTCAGCACTAAGTTGATCGATACTAGATTTCGGCAGTCCCATTATCTTGCCCAATTCTCTTATGGTTGCTTTGTACTGAAATGTATTGTACGTACAAATCATAGCTGAATTGGGGAATCGTTTAAAAATGTATTCGGTCACATCATCTCGATCGCGCCATGAAAAGTCGATGTCAAAATCAGGTGGATTTTTTCTGTATAAATTAATGAAGCGTTCAAAATAAAGATCCAGTTCGATCGGATCAACGTCTGTGATTCCAAGTAAATAAGCAACAATACTATTGGCACCACTTCCCCTCCCGACATAGAAATAGTTTTTGGCATGTGCATACGATATGATGTCCCACGCAATCAGGAAGTAAGAGAGGTAATCTTTTTGACGGATAACACCCAATTCTTTTTGGATACGTTCAAAGATTATTTTATCAGCATTGGGGTATCGTTTGTGAAGATTCGAAAAACAGAGATCTTCTATTTTCTTGTAATCGCTGTCTTTAGTGCCGGTGTAAGTAGCTAGGTTTTGCGAGGTGACGTTATCATTAAACTGAAATTCAATGCTACAGTTACGGAGTAATGTTTCCGTATTTTGAATTAGTTGGGGAAATTGTTGAAATAGGCCTGTAAAATCTGCTTTATTCAGTAGTAACTCATCAGACCTTGTTTGTTCGTGTGGAGGCAAAGTAGACAGTAATGTATTACAATCGATGGCGCGCAGTAATCGGTGTGTATTGAATTGGCGTTTATCCAGAAAGGTCATTGGCTGTAATGCAACATAGTTCGCCCAATTATAGGGTTTATGAACCTGTACTTTATTGAGCTGATGTGCTGTTATTCCTATTCGTTCGTTCTGTTTTAGTTGTGATTCATCTTTTCCCCATGGATAAATGATATAACAGTTTTCAAACGCTGGTGCTTGGGTTGGGAATTCTTGTCCATTGTGAAGGTGTTCACTTAAAAAACTGTTCAATTCCATGAATCCGGCGTTGTTTTTTGCAATTCCGACATAACAGCAGTTGATTCCATTTCTAAAATCAATTCCAACAATAGGGATTAGTTTTTGTTGCCGCATCAGACGGATATAGCCCAATAATGCGCTTGTGTTGTTGATGTCGGTTAACGCCACACGATTATAGCCGGCTGTTTCGATCCAGCTCACTAGTTGTTCAGGAGCAACCGTTCCGTATCTTAAGCTATAACAGGAATGAATATTCAACATAGGACAACGCTAAAAGTGAAACAGGTTGTTAATTACGTTGGATTTGTTGACGGATTCGGGGTTGTAGCTTTTGTATCCTTTACCGCTTAGAATTTGCATGCCATCGGCTCTTATTACAGCTTGTTCACCATAGCGCAAGCGTATTTCATCCATTGCTTGATAAAGTGCCGTAAAACGGCTTGTTTGAGGCGAATCAAATAAGCGGATCTGATGATTACCGGTTACGAGATCACTTAAACGTATACCGACCAATCGTACAAGTAAACGGCGGGTAAATAATTTATCAAACAATTCGGATACGGTTTGGATGATTTCATGATCTGCTGCGGTATATGGAATGCGTTTTTGGATTGTTTTTGTTTGAAAATCGGCATATCGAATCTTAACGGTGACACATGCAGTTACTTTTTGTTTTTTCCGTAATAGGAAGGCTGTGTTTTCAGCCATTGCTCGAATAATGGATTTTAGTTTCTGTGCATCAGTGGTATCACTATCAAATGTACGTTCGGTAGAAATTGATTTGTTTTCATTGTATTGTTTAACAGGTGATAAATCGATGCCGTTTGCTTTTTTCCAAATAGCGATTCCATTTTTGCCCATGATGTTTTCCATGAGTTCAACAGGCATTTCTTGTATCGTAGCAATTCGCTTCGCCCCGAGTGAACAAAGAGTTTGATAGGTTTTTAAACCTACCATTGGTATTTTTTTTACAGACAATGGATTTAAGAAGGATTTTTCGAGTCCTGTGCCTATGTATTTTTGGTTGTTGGGTTTTGCTTCACCCGTTGCAATTTTAGAAACGGTTTTGTTGGAGGACAGTCCAAATGAAATAGGTAATCCTGTTTCGCGCATGATTTTCTGGCGAAGCTCGCTCGTATATTGCATACATCCGAAATGCCGGTCCATACCTGATAAATCCAAGTAAAATTCGTCAATAGAAGATTTTTCATAGGTCGGAGAGGCTTCTTTAATGATGTCGGTAACATTTCGTGAGAACTTTGTGTAGTTATCGGCATTTCCTCTAATAATAATGGCTTCCGGGCATCGTTCTTTTGCCATTTTAATGGGCATTGCCGAGTGTATTCCGAATAAACGAGCTTCATAACTACAAGATGCTACTACACCGCGATCGGTTGTTCCACCGATAATAATAGGTAAATTGTTTAAGCGACTATCAATCAACCGTTCGCATGATACAAAAAATGTGTCCAAATCCATGTGAACAATGGTTCGCTGGTTATTGTTTTCATCTGTTTGATCAGGAAATCTCATTTTTACCAATGATTAGAAAAGTGTTTTTAACCGTTTTCACCAAAGATATAAAATGATTAAATATTAATCAAAATATTGATTATATTTTAATCTAAATGTTGATAAGTTTTCGCTAAACTGAGATTTAATAGGTGTTTGAGGAAGAATGTTAAATAACGAATCCAGTAATCACACGCTGGGTTGTTCGGCTATTTCACGGCTCCAGCGCTTAAAAATAAACGGAGAAACGGTTTTACGTTTTTTGTCGACGGTAATTAGCACTCGTTTTTTCTTGATGATTTTATAGGTGAATTCGAACACACTGTAATTGAAAATACCATAGCTGGATTCAGCATCGGTCACATAATTGAAACGAAATCCTAGTCGTTCCAGCGCCAATTTATCAATCAGACAATTGTCTTTTTCCTCGCCCATTATTCCGTAGAGGATGACAACATTTTTGGATAGTATTTTCAATGTTTCGGAAGTAATTGTTTTGGTCGATTTCCGGACCTCGCTGTGATAATAGTTTTTGCATTTGATATCGCAGAATCGTTTGTCTGAGCGTCCTATTAGTTGTTTGTTGCAGATGACACATTGTCGGTGGGAAGAACCTGTTGTAGTACACATGACTAAATCGTTTTCTTATTTAAGTTAGTGTAAAACATGATTTAATTCAAAAAAAATGAATGAAAAAAAGTCGTTTTTATCCGCGTGACTGCCTCAGGCATGTTTAGAAACACTTAAAGGCGCATGAATAAAAAGATTCGAGAATTAAACTATTTTTTTTCAGGGTTGGTATAATTACCTAATAAACGAATCGTTTTTAGTGGATTATTTATTGGTGAAATGTGCCGATAAATTAGGAGGGAAGCTTACCCGTTACTATCCGTTAGAAACACTTATGAGCCCATGAATACAGGGATTCAAGAAATTGAGTTTTTATTCTAATGATTGGAATAACGATTTTCAACAACCTTCGTTTCGGCGATTTAATTTCAACTGAAAACCGACTCAAATTTACCACCAAAACTTAACCGTTTCTATCCGTTAGAAACACTTAAACCCCCGTAAACACCGAGATGATGAAATTTCTAGGTTCAGAAAGATCACAAAAACAGATCTCATTAAGTCTCTTCAAATCGATCCTGAAGATAAGATGACTTTATGAGAGTTGTTAATCTTCTTGTGGTCTGAAAATAAAGGTGAATTGTGTAGCCGGAAATGTTTCCATTGACATAGATCCCTCTAGCTGATCTGTCAATGAATCAATCAAATCCAATCCGAAAGAATCTTTTCGAGCCGGAGCTTTCCAAGTTCCGCTGTCTTTGTAAGACAATTTACACTGGTCCTTGCTGTGTCGCAGAAAAGAGATGCTGATCAGACAGTTATCGTATTCATCAAATGCATATTTCAACGAATTAGAGATCAACTCGTTTAGGATCAAAGCAAGTGGAACGATAGACCGTAAACCGATTGAATCGACGTCGCATTCGATGTGAATACTAACAGGGTAGCCAGATTGGTATGAATTGATTAAATCACTGGATAAGTCATGAAGGTATTCTTTCATGTGCAAGGTAGAAAGATGATCGCTTTGGTACATCTTTTCGTGAATCATCGACATGGCGATAACACGGTGTGTTGCATCCTTAAATTTAGCAATCGCTTCAGGATTCTCCAATTCGCGCGCCTGTAAACGCAGTAAACTGGTAATGATCTGGAGATTGTTTTTCACACGATGGTGAATTTCCTTCAACATCACTGTTTTTTCCTCGTTCTGTTTTAGAATGATGTTATACTGATCTTGCAGTACATCCTGAGCCACATTCAAGTGTTTCTTGGCTAATTCATTGGTTCTGATATTTTGCCAGCTTAAGTAAGAAATAATCGAAAAGCCGATGAAGACATTAATGCCGGTAGTATACACTTGTTCGTCGGTCAAATCGCGAATCAAATGCAGTTGATCCTGTGATACAAACAGATAATAAAATGTAATGGATAACGCATGAACAAGGGAAATAATAATTCCCCAGCGCTGACCAACAACAATAAAAGTGAATAAAATATTGATCACCATCCAAATCATATCAACCATGTGGGGCTGATCTTTAACGCCGAATAATGTAACCAAACACGCCATTGCGCCTACTAGGTTAAAAATCAAGATTGGAACAAGGTATTTTCCTGTTTTTCGAATTTGGTAGATTGCCCAGACTACGAATAATAGGGCAATGAGAGCAACAAGAGCAGCTATTATGTTAAAATAGATGAACAACGCAATATCTAAAATGCCTATGGTAACTGCCAAAAACAAACTCATTCGATAGGCGAGCAAGTATTTTGCTTCGTAAACGTAATCACTTGTTTGTAACTCCGGCGGATCGAATAAAGAGGAAAATGAGGCCATTATTCAGATCATGAGTGATAAAAAGAAAAACGAGTAGAAAAGCATACGCCTGAATAAATCAACGATTCAACTGAAAATACCGTTAAGGTATAATCGGAAAAGGGTTTTATGAACGTTCTGTGTTGCATTGGGTTTGCTTAACGCAAATGTAACGAAATCAATGAAGATGGGGGAATGTAAAGTGCGGTCTGTTGAATTATAAGACAGAATTCGTTAAAAACAAACTAAAAACACTAATTTAGAAATGATTTAACCTTAGAAATACGTGCGTTCTAAATACTACATACTACTCGTTTTTGCTGCGCTTCAGCTTTCGTCTTTTGCACAAGGCAATAAGCTGTTTCGCCAATTGGAACAACTCAAAAAGACCATTCGTCAAAGTACGCTTTCAGATTCGGCTAAAGTGTTTTCCAATGGAGCAAAAGCAATTAAGATTGCCCGAGAACTGCATTCGAAAGGAGAAGAAGGGCTTATTTATCAATACTATGGCTCATTTTATTATTATTCCAACGATTATAAGAATGCCAATAAGTACTTTCAAAAATCGATTTCCATCGCAGAGCAATGCGGCGATTTGAAACTCAAAAATTCTACGCAGATTCGATTGGCGTTTATTCAGGCCGAAACGGATATTTTTAAGGCGGAGGATGAATTTAACCGTTTGTTGAAACAAGCAAAAAAACACCGGTTCGTCGAAAATTCAATAGAAGTATATAACGGACTTGGAATTTTGTACGAAGACCGCATGATGGACGATAAAGCCATTGAATATTACCTCGAAGGATTAAAGATTGCAGAAAAGTACAAGAAAAAGTATTTCATCGGTTTTTTGCTGAATAATCTGGGATTGCTGAAGTATGAAAACAAGCAATACGAAGATGCTCGCAAAGATTTATTGCGCGGATTGCGCTTGGCCATCGATGAAAAAGAGTACCGGCTAATCGGAAACCTACACAACAATCTCGGGCTTGTTTACCGTGAACTAAAAGACTACAAAGCATCGATAAAACACTTCCACGAAACGGTTGAAATTACCGAAAAGCAAGGTTTCCCTTTCGGGATTGGGGCTGCCTTTATTAATTTGGGAAATTGTTATGGGCTCGACGGAAATTATGAAGAAGGATTACTCTATGCAGACTCGGCAATTGCCATTTTTAGCCAATTCGACGATTTAGAATATTTAGGAATTGCCTATCTGTTGAAAAGCGGTATTTATACAAAACAAAATAAATTAAACGAAGCGAGGTCTTATGTTGATAAGGTACTTGAACTTCATGAGCAACGACCTTCTATTACCAACTATATCAATACGTTTCAAGTGCGATCCGATATTTATGAAAAATCGGGTGAATATAAAAAAGCATTGGATTTTAAAACACGCTTTCATGAACTCAGTGATAGCATAGAATTGATTACCAACAAGGATAAAATGGCCGATTTACAGGTTTTATACGGTCGTAAACGCATCGAGTCACAGCTTGCCCAAGAAAAGACAAAAACCAAATTATCGGATAAAAACCGGGAATTGGAATCGACGAAATGGCGCTTGATACTGATTGGTTTGATAGCGATTTCGCTACTGGTTCTTGGGTTTTTATACATTCGTTATGTGCGGAAATCGCGTGAACAGCAGGTGTTATTCTCTCAACGATTGATTCAGCAGATTGATGAAGAACGTTCACGTATTTCCGGTGATTTGCACGACAATATCGGTCAATTGCTTTCTGTTGTAAAGTCGAAAATCAACATGTACAATAATGGGGTGATTCAAGAGATTACCGATTTGGAAAAAGAAGTAGGGGAAGTGATCAATCAAACCAGAACGATCAGTCATCAGTTGCATCCATCTTCACTTGAAAAATTGGGATTGGAAAGATCTCTCAACGGATTATTGGAACGCACGCAAGCCAACACCGATATCATTTGCAGTATGCATTTTGCGGTTCCTAACGATCCGCTCGGTATTGAGATTCAAACGCAACTTTATCGGATTAGCCAGGAATGCATTAACAATACCATCAAGCATGCCAATGCGGCGTCGCTTAAAATCACACTCAAAGAGGAGGATGGTACTTATATTTATAAATACCGCGATAATGGCATCGGTTTTTCAGGTTCTACGTTTAGTAATGGAATAGGGATGATGACCATTAAGGAACGGGTACATAAGATTAATGGTAAATTGAACGTCATTTCAGATCAACAAAAGGGAATTCAGTTAATAATCAAATTTCGATGAATATGGAAATTGTCATAGCAGATGATCACCCGATTTTCAGAAGTGGACTAAAGTTTCTGCTGGAATCTTCTTTTGAGAAAGTTCATGTGACCGATTTTGATAACGGTGCCTCGGTGATTGTTCACCTAGAGTCACATCAACCGGATTTAGTTTTTCTCGACATCGACATGCCTCAGAAAAACGGGTTGGATACCTGTGCTGAAATTGCAAAATCTTTTCCGCAGATCAATGTGGTGATTCTTTCAATGTACAAAGATGTCGAAATGGTGAAGTTGGCCTTTTTCAGTGGAGCGAAGGGCTACTTGGTAAAAGACAATACTTCGGAAGAATTGGTGGAATGTGTTTTAGCCATTCAACAGGGTAAAAGTTACTTGGCCAAAGATATTCGCGATCCCAACAGACAAGAACTTTCCGAAAACAGCGATCAATTGCATATCGCCGAGTTATTGAATGCCTTAACTCAAACCGAATTGAAAGTGCTAAAACTGGTGAGTCAAAAATATTCCAGTAAAGAAATTGCCAATCTCCTCTTCGTGTCGGTGAAATCTGTTGAAAACTATCGCTCACGCATTTGTAAAAAACTCAACCTCGACGCACGTAATAACAGCCTGTTAATGTGGGTAATGGAGAATAAAAGTGTGGTTGATCGCAAAGATCAGCAACTAAAGTTTTAGCAAGGTTTTTTCTTCTTTTGAGGGGGCGGCACTCCTGTATTGGATTTAGTTGAACCGTACTTTAGCATCAGAATTTATTTGTTGAGCTTGTTACTAGGGAAGTTAACTTACTACTACCTTTCGATAGTTAACATTTTGCTTAATCGATAATGAAGAACGCTGGATTACTCTAAGTGATGTTTTTAGTTTAACGTGTGTGTGATAGAGTTTAGTTTTAGCAGATTAAAATCTCGGTCTTCATTAGAGAAAGCATTAAAGCATTAGGTTAGTTAAATGGAACAAATAAACGATTTGCGGAATGCTGAGAATGACTAGTAGAGGAGTTGTTTTCAGCGTTCCGTTTTTTTGTTGCTGAGAATCATCTGTTGATTCAAAAAATCGCAACTATAGCATTTGTAGTATTTTCATGATCACATGCGACGATTTCTAAATTACTTTACTACTTTAGAAATAAAAACAACTATGAATAAAATACTGCTCCTATTGGGCTTGGTAACAACGATGTTTACTTTCGCTCAGACTCCATTGATGAATGCCAATTGTGACATCACTTTAACGATTCAAGGTGTAGACGGCACAAATGGTGTTTCGGTAACGTACAACCCTTCAACTCAACTGTATTACACCGTATTTGCAGGTAACGCGTTGTATCCGATAGAAACGCATAGCTCAAGCGGCACTTCTATTGCTTCTGAAGAAGTAGGCTTTGATGTGCGCGGAATGTGGTACAATCCAAGTACAAAAACGATTCAAGGAATTAGCTACGACAACCAAGGTGGGTTTGAACTTAAGTTAAACACCGATGGCACGATCAAAGGGTCGGTTGCAACTTCATTCGCTTACGGAATGGAAGGACAAACGGTTGCCACTTATGCTGAGAAAAAGAAGTCTATCATGTTCGTTGAAGGAAATACCGCTTATTTTTTCAAGCCTGGTAAAACGAAGAGTAAAACATTGATACTTTCTCCTACAGATATGAATACAACGTTGAATACCAACGGACCTATGTATACCGGAGTGAAAAATTACGAAATCGCGCTATTTGAGGCTGAAACCATGACCGTTCACTTATTCAGTGCGTCAAGTGGTAAAGAAACCGGAAAAGTGGTCTTAAAATCGGGTACATGTGAATCAATTGAAGAAGTACCTGATTTCTTCCGGGTTTCTTATTGCAATGAGCGCGTATTTTTATTCGATACCGACTCTAGAACGTGGACAGGTTACAAGCTTTTTGATTAATCGCATTCATTTTCAATTGGAAGGAGGATTTTGATCCTCCTTTTTTTGTTTTATAAATTCGAAAGTTAGAACCATAAAAAAAAGAGACTCCGTAAGAAGTCTCTTTTCACAATTCATGTAAATGAATCTTATTTTTTCTTGTCTACCTCAACAGCGGCTAATTCGTCTGCTTTGTAAGCACCGCTATCCAGTTTATCTTTCAATTTCTTGAATGTTTCAATCGTGTAGCTAACATCCTCAAGCGTGTGAGCAGCTGTAGGGATCAAGCGTAACATGATCACATCTTTCGGTACTACCGGATAAATCACAATTGAACAGAAGATGTTGTAGTTTTCGCGTAAATCAAATGTAAGGTTGGTTGCTTCCGCAAGATTTCCTTTCATGAATACAGGGGTCACCGGTGAATTGGTTGCACCAATATCAAAACCTGCATTTTTCAAACCTGATTGCAATGCATTTGAGATCGTCCATAATTTTTCTTTCAACTCAGGACGCGTTCTTAGCAATTCCAAACGTTTACGAGCACCAATAGTAATGGTAATTGGCAAAGCTTTAGCAAACATTTGTGAACGCATGTTGTAGCGAAGAAATTCAACAATCGATTCATCACCACAAATAAATCCGCCAATAGAAGCCATAGATTTCGCGAACGTTCCGAATAGAATATCAATTTCACCTTGAACACCTTGAGCTTCACCAGCACCTTGACCAGTTTCTCCAAGTGTACCGAAACCGTGAGCATCATCAACAAACAAACGGAAATTGTATTTACCTGATTTACGGAATTCAACGATATCAGCCAAGCGACCTTGATCACCTGCCATTCCGAAAACACCTTCCGTAATCACCAAAATTCCACCACCGGTCGTTTCAGCCAAACGTGTTGCATTACGCATTTGTTTGTCGAAACTCTCCATATCATTGTGTTGGAAAACAAAACGTTTTCCTGTATGTAAGCGCATTCCGTCAAGAATACAAGCGTGAGCCTCACTATCATAAACAATGATATCGCTGCGATCAACCAAACAGTCAATTGCCGAAACCATTCCTTGATAACCGAAATTTAGAAGAATTGTATCTTCTTTTCCCATGAATTCAGACAATTCATTCTCCAGTTTTTCGTGCTCACCCGTTTGACCTGTCATCATACGCGCACCCATTGGATAGGCCAATCCGTATGTATCTGCAGCTTTACGATCTGCCTCACGAACTTCAGGATGATTTGCCAAGCCTAAGTAGTTGTTCAAAGACCAAACCAAACATTCTTTTCCACGGAACACCATTTTGTTCCCTAGTTCACCTTCCAATTTTGGAAATGTAAAATAACCGTGAACTCCCTTTGAGTATTGCCCGATCGGACCACGATTGCGCTGAATTTTATCGAAAATATCTGCCATTATAGATTCATTTTCCATTAATATACAGATAACCTGTAAGTAACGGATGATTTAATTCCGCAAAGTTAGCAGGATTCACGCGAGTAACAAGCGCAACAAGGAAAAATAATTAACCGAGTAATTCACAATTTAGACAGGGCGATCATAGTTTTTTGCTTGAAGAATTCTTTGCAGTGAAACCTCAAAAAGCCAGTGTTTTCCGAGGGCTAAGTGTTTCTAACGTTTAGTAACGGATAATTTTTCAACTAAATTTCATCGTGTTTTACCAAACCGATCTCAAAAGACGGATGTTCACGTATGAAAAATCTGTATTGACTTCGATAATTCGTACAGAATTCTTGAACACCACTATTCATAGGGCCATAAGTGTTTCTAACGGTTAGAAACGACTAAGTTTAAGAGGTGAATTTTGGAGATTTTCTTCACGGAAAGAGATTACACAAAACCAAGGTGCTATAATCGATTTTTTCATCAAAAAATGATCTCGTTTATTTCATGAATCCCAGTAATAATAAGGGCATAAGTGTTTCTAAACATGCCTGAGGCAGTCGCGCGGTTAATAACGGATAATTTTTCAGGTCTGAAAATCAACTAAAATCAATCCCGTGTTAAATCTCTTCCATCAACCGTCATCATCCAAACACCATTTTCTTGATGCGGAACCTTACTTACTATAAATGTCGTGTTGAATCCCAAAGCGCCAACAATAAAGTTGTTTCCTTCAAACTTCTGAATGGGAGCATTGATACTTGTAGTAGAACCGCCTGTAGTTCTTTTGTAATCTACAGATCCGTTTTCGCTAATATCTAGGAATACTTCTTCCGATTGCCAAGTACCGATGTAGTTTTTTTTG
>Ga0302292_1000315_pt1:0-30000 | contig 34426 bp, 19 predicted proteins | sample III_Fen_N2_1_FD_194553 | JGI IMG/M metagenome (GOLD analysis project Ga0302292, IMG submission 194553) | Peat permafrost microbial communities from Stordalen Mire near Abisko, Sweden - III_Fen_N2_1 | ecosystem: Environmental > Terrestrial > Soil > Wetlands > Permafrost | place: Sweden...
TTATTTATTTTTTCAAAAATGCCCTCGTCCTTAATCTTGTTGGCAATTTCCACGAGAAGAATTTCACACTCTTTCAGTTCAGCCTCATTGTCAAGCGTTTCGTAATTTTCCTGCCAAACATCAACAGGAACCTTGATCAGCTCGTGATCCTCATCATCGAAAACCGAAAACTCTCCGGCTTCCGGATTTGGTAACAGATACAGGTCTACAATCGCAGCCTGGGATTCTGAAACCTCCAATTGCTCCAAGGCTTTGCGGAAGGCACGATCCAACAAATGATACAAGGCTTCTTTCTTCATGGCGCCAAAAGTACAAAAAATAATTAATTTAAATTCCCAACAAAGTATATTTTCAACTTTTGAACGTCGTTAACACGGTCTTCCAGTTCCTTCTTCCATTGAGCCAACAATGCAATGTCAAAATCCGATCCACCGATCGGACATTTGTTCAAAGCCTCTTCCGCCTTTGCTTCCCAACTAAGTGCAAGGCTCGGGACTCCCTTCACCTCTTCATAGAACATCATATTGATGGCTGCACGGTATTTGGATCGCAAAAAGCCTTTCTCAAATTCCACTTCCCAAAGTTTGGCTGCATCATCAATCAACTCTTCCCGAACCAGGTCTGAAGCCAACTTCATCCGATAGCCACCAGTACAGTAGTACTCCCGCTTTTCGGTTTCCCAATGTGGCCCCATGAATTTATTCAAATGTTCGGCTACAACATCGGCGATTTCTGGCAATACAGTCTCCATTTCAGGTAACATTTTCATAATCACCTTGGGATTTGAGTTGAATTTTTGCCAATACAGACTGTCGTTGTATTGAAACTGAGTGACAATTGTATCCATATCCAAATCATATACCCTCCAAACAGTATTGATCCAGACATCTCTGGTTGCAGTATAGGTTTCACCAGTATAATAGCTGTTCGTCGTGGTTTTCGTCAATAGCCTATCTAAAGTGAAAAGCAAATTGACACTCGTATCTCGACTGATTTCCATAATTTTCGAATTGCTAATCCGGCCCGAACGCAAGTAATCACTTTCTTCCGTCTTTCCAGGCAACAAATCATTGCGAGACAATATCCTGATACGATCATAACACCCTTCTTTCAGCAAATAATTGCTCAAGGAGCTTAAGAGCATCCCCGACAAGGGTTCAAGATTAAAGGATGTATCACCAACAACCTTGAATCCAACCTTTACCTGATGTCCGACAGCCTGGGGTTGAACACCGCTATTGTCTGCAAGTACGATGTTATTTTTTTGTGACGGAACCAGCACGAAACCTGGTTTCAAAACATCCATCCGAAACACTTGCATTTTGTTGCACGATACACATAACAACAACATAATCAGTATAAATAGAAGGCTTTTTATAGTGTTCATGAGCATTTTGACTTAGATGAAAACAAAGTTAAGTCTTTTATGCCAATTCGGTTGCTTTTTAAAGGTAATTTTTAGTATCTTTGCGGCTCGATTTTCAAATCAATATAATGTCCAATTCACTAATTTTTCGAATCATTAATTAATGGAACAAAAAAATCTTTTAATCCCCGATCAGACCTTTGATTGGGATGCCTTTGAAAAAGGCGAAGTCTTTGGCACCATGTCCAAAGCAGAATTAGAAATTGCTTACGACAACACCCTGAACACCGTAAAGGACAAGGACGTCGTTGAAGGTACCGTCATTTCAATGAACAAACGCGAAGTAGTCGTCAACATCGGTTTCAAATCGGACGGTATCGTCTCTTTGAACGAATTCCGCTACAATCCCGATTTGAAAATCGGTGACAGCGTTGAAGTGTACGTTGAAAACCAAGAAGACAAAAAAGGTCAGCTGATCCTTTCACACAAGAAAGCCCGCGCAACCCGCAGCTGGGATCGTGTCAATTCAGCACTGGAAAACAGCGAAATCATCAAGGGTTTCGTAAAATGCCGTACCAAGGGTGGTATGATCGTCGACGTATTCGGCATCGAAGCCTTCCTGCCGGGTTCGCAAATCGACGTTAAGCCTATCCGCGACTACGACGTATTTGTCGGCAAAACCATGGAATTCAAAGTTGTCAAAATCAATCAGGAATTCAAAAACGTTGTTGTATCCCACAAGGCGCTTATCGAAGCCGAACTGGAACAACAGAAAAAAGAAATTATTGCCAAACTCGAAAAAGGCCAGGTATTGGAAGGTACCGTCAAGAACATCACCTCTTACGGTGTATTCATTGACTTGGGCGGCGTAGACGGCTTGGTTCACATCACCGACCTGAGCTGGGGCCGCGTAAGCGATCCGAAGGAAGTGGTTGAACTCGACCAGAAGATCAACGTCGTCATCCTTGACTTCGATGATGAAAAGAAACGTATCGCTCTTGGTCTCAAGCAGCTGACCCCGCACCCATGGGATGCTCTCAGTGCCGACCTGAACGTAGGCGACAAAGTGAAAGGCCGCGTAGTGGTTATGGCCGACTACGGTGCATTCATCGAAATCGCTCCAGGTGTAGAAGGTTTGATCCACGTCTCCGAAATGAGCTGGTCACAGCATCTTCGCAGCGCTCAGGACTTCATGAAAGTTGGTGACCAAGTCGAAGCTGTCATCTTGACCCTCGACCGCGACGAACGCAAAATGTCTCTCGGCATCAAGCAACTGAAAGAAGATCCATGGTCCAACATCGAAACCAAGTATGCAGTAGGCAGCAAGCACACCGCCAAGGTTCGCAACTTCACCAACTTCGGTGTCTTTGTTGAAATCGAAGAAGGTGTTGACGGTTTGATCCACATCAGCGACTTGAGCTGGACCAAGAAAGTGAAACATCCGAGCGAATTCACACAGCTGGGTACACCCATCGAAGTGATCGTTCTCGAAATCGACAAGGAAAACCGTCGTTTGAGCCTAGGTCACAAGCAACTGGAAGAAAATCCTTGGGATGTATTCGAAACCATCTTCACCGTTGACAGCATTCACGAAGGCACCATCATCGACTTGATGGACAAGGGCGCCGTTATCTCCTTGCCTTACGGCGTAGAAGGTTTCGCCACCCCCAAACACCTGGTGAAAGCCGACAACACAACTGCTGTCGTTGATGAAAAGCTTGAATTCAAAGTCATCGAATTCAACAAAGATGCCAAACGCATCATCCTTTCACACAGCCGCATCCACGAAGATGAAGCCAAAACGGAAGCCCGTGCAGCCAAAAAAGCTACAGGAGCCAAAAAATCCACCAAGAAAGACGATGCTGACGAACAGCCCGTTGCTCAGAAAATGGAAAAGACCACCCTTGGTGACATTGATGCTCTTGCCGAACTGAAAGAACGCCTTGACGCAAAGAAGTCTTAATTGAAACTTCTCTCAACGTACAACCCAAAAAGGAGCTTGAAAAAAATCAAGCTCCTTTTTTTATGCTCCATTTTATTTTCACATCATCGATTGAAAAGCAGGTGATATATCTTAACTTTGTTAAAGTAGTTCTACTAAAGCGTACCTTCATGAAAAAAATCCTCAGTTCGCTCCTTTTACTTTTTTTGATCAGTTGTACCACCAGTCGTTATGAGGTTCCAGGAAAACCAGAACTCAATATCACCATTCAACGTTTTGACAAGGCTTTCTACGAAACAGGGCTTTGGTCCGATTCCACTTTCCTTAATCTGTATGCCAATGAAATCATGGAAGTCGGTGAACCAGGGAGCAAGATGTTCAAACAATTCGAAACCATCTTCAGAAGCGATGCCGATATTAAAAAGCTGTACACCGATTGTCAAAACACATTCAGCGACGTTTCAGACATCGAAAAAGAACTGACTTGGGGATTCCACCGTTTGCAGTATTTCTTTCCCAATATTCCGATACCCAAGGTTTACATGCACATTGCGGGTTATGGAGAGTCCATCGTTTCGGCCCCTGGCATCCTTTCTGCCGACATAGACAAATATCTTGGCAAAGACTACGATGTCTACAAAAGCCTTTTCTCACCCTATCAAACCGCCCGAATGTATCCTGAAAAGTTGACATCCGATTACATGACAGGGTGGGTTCGTTCCGAACTCACCGAATACAAGCTCATGGAAAGTCAACGCCTATTGGACTACATGATCTACGAGGGTAAAATACTGTTCTTGATTCAGATTTTGCTTCCTGACGAAAGCATGGAGAACTTGAGCGGATTGAGTACCGGACAATTGGCATGGTGTGCCGCCAATGAGAAAAACATGTGGGGAACAATCCTTCAGCTTCAACACTTGTACAGCAAAGATGTAAGCATCATTTCCAAATATATCCGCGAAGCGCCCCATACCGCCTATTTCAGTCAAGATTCACCAGGTCGTGCAGCTATATGGACAGGCTATAGAATTGTTTCCGCATATATGGAAAAAAATCCGAAAGTAACGGTTCAAAACTTGATGTTGAAAACGAAAGCTCAAGACCTGTTGAGAGGTGCGGATTATCACCCCTGATTGTCAGACAACCTCCGTCAAATGCATTTCGCAGGCTTTGCAGTCGAAATGCAATTGAATCCGCTTGGTATTGTAAACCAAATATAAAGGTTCGCTCAACTGTTTGGCTGCATGGTGCATACGTGGGCAAGCACCCAATTCATACTTGATGCAATGCTTGTTGAACATCAAGACCTCACCTGGTTTTCGTATATGATCCTCCGATTCAAAGGCGGGATCGATGGTTTGAACGCCATGCAAACGGTAAAAATCAGCCGCTTTTTTATTCAACACATTACCCAAATAGGCTAATTGGGTTTCAGGAAACGGATGCGTCGTTTCAGTCAATGTACATTCTTCCCTGCGGAAAGCTATTTTCCGAACTGCCACCATTTTTTCACAGAGCAATCTCCTTTGTTCAGCCCATGCTGAAACCGGCACGAACCAGTCTCCAGTCCATTCCAAATGACAAGATTGTGCTTCAAATATCGTATTTCCCAACTTGGTCAGTTGATTTTTCACTTGTTGCACTTGCGGTTTGGATGCCGGCACTTTTTCCTGTTCAAAACTCAAGGAAACACGATTGCCATACGTATCGTCCATTCCAAGTGCAAATCCAAAAGCCGTTTCCCAACAGACAATTTCGACCGGAATTTTCCGTTCTGCCGAAGGCTTTTCCATCAAGGACTCAAAAGCTTGATCGTGGGTACGATACAACAACGTATTGGGTTTAAGTTCAGGCATTCTTGCTGGAAACAAGCGATTCTCTTCCACTCGGTTCACACGAAAACCTTCAAACTGCCCAGATGCACCTACAAAACTCAGACCATCACCATTGCTGAACGAAGTCAAACCTGCAACCGAAAATTGATTTCCACGAACCTCTTTCACGCGACCAACCGGTTCACCCATCGATTTGGGAGTATCCAGATTTCCAAGGTCGGCAGGTCTCCCCTTCAGAAAATAATCCGTAAAACCACGGTTGAAACTCTTGTTTGGATCGGGCTTAAAGGATAAATGGCTTACGCCGTCCGAACTTCGTCTCAAATCCGTCCGTCTTTTAAGCACCTCATCCAATTTAGTGCGATAAAAGGCGGTCACATTCTTCACATACGACACATCCTTGAGCCTACCTTCTATTTTGAACGAATGGATACCAGCATCAATCAGTTCTTCAAGTGCTTCCGACCTATTTAAATCCTTAATGGATAACAGGTGTTTCTGCTTTATAAGCATCTTTCCGTTGGCATCAATCAAATCATAGGGCAGTCGGCAGAACTGTGCACATTCACCTCGATTGGCACTACGTCCACTAATGGCCTGACTGATAAAACATTGTCCGCTATAACTCACACAAAGAGCACCATGAACAAAGCATTCCAAGGGTACAGTCGTTTTTGAAGAAATTGCTCGGATCTGATCCAATGACAATTCCCTAGCCAAAACAACTTGGCGGAAACCTATATCTTGCAAAAATTGAACTTTTTCTGGTGTCCTGTTGTCAGTTTGTGTACTGGCATGCAGTGGGATGGGTGGCAAGTTCAATCGTGTGACTCCCATGTCCTGTACAATCAATGCATCTACTCCAATTTCCCAAAGATCCCAAATTAGTTTTTCAACTTCAGGCAACTCTTCATCGTATAATAACGTATTTACAGTCACATAAATTCGGACATTGAATTCATGGGCAAAGACCACCAAACCAGCAAGATCCTCCAAGCTGTTACCAGCTGCTGAACGTGCTCCAAACTTCGGCGCACCTATATAAACAGCGTCTGCACCATGGAGAATGGCTTCCCGGGCACACTCCACATTCTTTGCGGGTGCCAGTAATTCAATCGTACGAAGCTTGGTCATTTAACGGATTTGAGTGATGTCGAAAGGTGTTTCCTGATAAACAAAATAATTCAACCAGTTGGTAAACAACAAGTTTGCATGAGCCCTCCATTTCACTAAAGGCTTCTTTGAAGGATCGTTATCGGTGTAATAATTTCTCGGAATATCGATGGACAACCCCTTGTGAACATCCCGTTTGTATTCCGTATCCAATGTATTTGGAGAATATTCCGAATGTCCGGTAATATAAAATTCTCTGCCATTTCTGGCCATGACCATATAAACACCAGATTCTTTCGACTCTGACAAAAGTGTCAGTTCTGGAACTTTCAAAATATCTTCGGCACGAATTTCAGTATGCCTACTGTGCGGTACATAAAATTCATCGTCAAACCCCCTGGAAATGGCGTTGTGTGGGTCGTTGAACGTATGCTTGAACACCCCGAACATCTTCTTATCCAACGGATATTTTTTAATGCCATAACCGTGATAAAGACCTGCCTGAGCAGCCCAACATATATATAAGGTGGATGTCACATGCGTTTTCGCCCAATCGAAAATTTCTTTCATCTCATTCCAATATGTCACTTCCTCGAATTCCATCTGTTCCACTGGTGCTCCAGTTATGATCATACCGTCGTAGCGTTGATCTTTCATGCTGTGGAACGTCTTATAGAATTGCTTCATGTGCTCAATCGATGTATTTTTGGAAGTATGGCTTTTGAGTTTCATGAAATCAATTTCCAACTGCAGCGGTGTGTTCGAAAGCAATCGCACCAAATCTGTTTCCGTAGTAATTTTCAACGGCATCAGATTAAGTATCACAATTCGAAGTGGACGAATATCCTGTTCGGTGGCTCGGCCGGAATCCATGATGAATATGTTTTCCTGCTTCAGTAATTCCACTGCAGGTAGCTGTTCGGGCAAATTTAATGGCATAATGGTATGCTTTTGAATAATCCAATCATCTTCATTTAATAGACAATTAACGAACAAAGTTAGTCAGAAAATTCCTAACAAAGAAACGAAGCCAACTCTTCAAAAAGGGTCGACTTCGTTTCTTAAATATTAAATCCGACTGAAAACCTTCAGCATTAAAAGGATTGGGCAATAATCAAAGTACTTCTAGCCCCAATGGTGATGAATCCATCATCTGTGGAGACGACCATGTAGGCTCAATCGGTGGTTCAAGATCAGACACCAAAGACAATGATATCTCATTATCCAATGGAACAACCTCCAGCATGGGCAAAACATAGGTTCTTTTTTGATCGTTGAACATATTTATTTTCATTGTATCTTCCACTTATTTAATGACAATTTTCTTGGAAATTATAGTCGAACCGCTTCTAAGTACAACCAAATACAATCCGCTCTCAAAACAATGTTTCGTAACAAAGTATGAGCTTAGAGTCTGTTGTTCATAGATTAGTTTTCCCAAAGCATTATAAACAGCCACATCCATACCCCCTGAAAATTTCGACTTATTGAGTATGGAAATCTGTTTTTCAGGGCCTTGAATGAGCTCAACATTTTGATTCAAATCATTCGCTAATAAACCGTTGCTAATTGATGAGTTTCTAAGCAATAATAAGAATCGATTTGTTGTTGAAATTGCATCTGAATTAAATGTATAGGATGTGACAGGCGTAAGAATCCGTTCAGATTCTGTTTTCTTGTCTATCAACACCACCTCAGTACCTTCATCCATTGCACTCAATTCCGTACAACTGATCTGGAATGACCCTTCTCTCCCAGGTCTAAAGCCAATAGGTATTTCTTTATCACAATTAAAATTATTCTGGAAGTTGATAGAAAGTTCATCCGAATTTTGGATCGTGAAGATTTCTGGAATACCTACATTCTCATTTGACATCTTAGGCGCATCCCAAGCATCCATACCATCGCTGGCATCTTTATATGCAACCAATATCGCTTCGTCCGAATTCTCACCATTTGAAATGTTTAACCGAATAACCGACTTGTCTACACCCGAAGCCGACCGAAGCCGACTTGATGCCAACGATTGATCTTTGTGAGAACGCATTCCATTTTGAAATACTAGATCAGCCACATCACCGTCAGCATTCACTTTTACCCAAAAAGCTTGCATGGGTGCTATATATTTAGTGACTGAACCATTTTGTGTATTATTTGTACCAACTCCACCACTATAGGTTTCAAACATCATGGTACCACCTGAAGTGCGCCCTCTATACCAAAACATAGGTCGAACATTGACTTTTCCAACAGCCTCCCAATCCAAAAAGGAGGGATAGGGATTACCTACCAGATTATAGCCTCGTTTCGCTGCTGTTGTTCCTGTTCTTGTAGGATGAATGGTAATATCACCATCATTCAACGTTCCAGCAAAATGATAGGTTTGTGCTGCCTTCGAATACACTACAAGACCTTGCCCCTTTAAAAGACTGGTTGAATTATCCAAAATTTGAACATAAGCAGGAGGAGTTGCCGTTTCGTTGTAATAGGCCAGCTTATTATCTGTACCAGGATTAACTACTAAACTAGTGGCATTCGACACAGGGCTCGATACATACCAGTTTTGCTCGGCTCCGAGCATTTGGTCAACAGTTGCTGAAACCGATGATGTGGCACCAGTATTCAATAAAGTGGCTGAACCCAACGCTCCACTTTGAAGGACAAGTCCTGTTACACCAGCCTGATTATTAATAACATTCGTAGAAATTTGGCTGCCAGCAGCAATTTGAAGTACTTTTCCACTATTAATCTGTAAGGTTCCTGCAACCAAAACTGGCGTCGTTCCAAAATATGTTACACCCGCTGCATTATCTATTGTTAAATTCTTAAAGGTTGTAGTTGCACCATCAGGGATATTCTGAGCTGTTGAACCAGTGAACGTCACCGTTCCCGTACTCGGGACAAATACTCCGTTGTTAGTCCATGCTCCAGCTAGCGAAAAAGCCTTGTTTCCTGCATTTAATCTTGAACCAGTTGCAATTGCCAAATTATTGAAAGCCGTTACAGAAGTACCTGACAAGAACTGTTCAGATGCACCATTGAATGTTACAGAACCAGCTCCTGGTGTAAAGGTTCCATTATTGACCCAGCTTCCCCCGATAGAGACATTTAGATCGTTTGCATCAAATTTCGCACCACTATTGATGCTCAAATCATTTAAAACTGACAAGTTGCTTTCAACAATATTCAATTTGGGAGATGCACTTGAATTAACAATCAAATTGTATATTGGTGCCGTACTTTTAATTTTAAATATCGAATTAGCTGCTGTAGAACTGTTGCCAAATTGGACAGTTCCCCCTGTAACGCTTGTATTACCAGCTAAATTAATATAATCGGCAGTTCCCGGGCTCGAGCAAGGAGTCTGAAAAATTATTGTTCCACCACTCATCGTAAAGGATGAACCGGCATCATTGATGGTAAACTTTTCAACAGATGCAGTGGATAAAAAGTTCAGTGTTCCACCTGATTGAATGTATGTTGGAGCAACAACATAAACACTATTGGGTCTGAAATCGGTACTGATATTCACCGTTCCACCCTCCAAAATAAATTTGCAGTCGGAACCAACCGTATAAATTCGTCTAAAATTGGTCGTTCCAGATGTAGTTCGCAACAAGCCCATCAAATACATAGAGTTACTTGACATATCAATCGTTCCACCATTATTCCACAGGCCACATGTGCTTTGAAGTGTCGCTCCACTGGCAAAGGGTACAATGGAACAATTACTGGACAATTTAAAAGTTCCGCTTACCAAATCAATTGAATTGCTCGAAGAAGGCCCAGAAAATGTGATTGGAGAAAGGACTTCCAACACATTCGATTGTTTTCCACTCTTTTGCTGAATCTGAAAAAATGGTGTACTTTCAGTGCCCCCTATTGACTGATATCCGGTTTGGCTCTGAAAACTGATCAAACTCGTATTTTGTACAAAGGTTCCATTATTTACCCAGTTACCGAAAAGGGTCATGGTCGAAGCAGCCGATGGATCCATTGTCAACGTTGCACCATTATTAAGTGTCAGATTCTTACATGTTGCCGTTGTTCCAAGAACAACAGGATAGAACGTTTTTCCTGAAGGTATCAAAACGTCTGTCGTTGCCGTAGGTGGAGCACCACACGACCAGTTTGCTGCGTCAAACCAGCTTGTACTTGAGGTTCCATTCCATGTATCGGTACTGCAATTTTTGTCCCACAATTCGACATCATCAATGCAAACACCATAACCTGTTCCAGTTATACCCTCAAAAGCAATATAGTATGTAGATGTAGGATTTGGTAATACAATGGCCTCCATCGTCCATGCATCAATCGAGTTTTGAAAAGCAGTGCCTAATTGTGTCCATACTCCCGAAGCAGATGTCCTATAATACACTTTGAGTAAGTCTTGACGTGAATCCCATGATTCTTGTGTGTGCCAAAACTTAAGGACTGGTTCTGTCTTTCCTGATAAATCCAAAGGAGGACTTACGAGCTTTGTTATATCGGTGTGGAAGTTTAAAACGTTAATGCGCGCCAACTTTGAACCCGAATGAGCAGATGTTGGATGTCCATTTATTCCTGATGATGCATTAATCCAAGATGTTGTCCCAGAAAAATATTCTTGTGTCCAGTTAGCAGGAATTCCAGATTCAAATCCCTCTAATAGGGGAAACACAGTAATCGAGGGTAAAGCTGTTTTAGTACTAGTTGCTGTTGCTTCAGAATAGACATTAGAACCGTTAACCGCCCAAATCTTATAATAATAGGTAGTGGAAGGAGTTAGCCCAGTATTGTTAAAACTTGTGGCAGATCCACTATAAATTATGGTCCCTCCCCCAGTCAAAATAGGACCATTATTATAAGAAAGGGTTCCGAAATTAGCTGTAGAATTAACTGCCACTACGACATCGTTGTTTTCAGCATTTTTATTCCAGACCAAATTGATTTGAGCACTGCTTACCGGTGTTGAATTGAAAGTCAGTATTGGATTTACAGAAGGTTCACCTTTGAATTTTAAAGAAATGACACCAGATGTTTCAGTGATTCCATACAGTAGACTATTTGTCAATGCTCCGGACCAAGAGAGAGAGGATGGAGTTGTTGCATCACCAAAAGAAGTTTTCCCCGAGGTTCCAGGGAATGGGCATCCAGTGCTCCCAATATCACCATACGATGCAGCATCCGAAGTTAATGTAGGTTGAGTGGAAGCACTTGCGCATACCGGATATAAACCCTGCGGGCACGTTTTATTAGCCGATGCATCCCAATAAGCTTTGCTATAATGATATACGAGTAGCCCATGGCCAGGACAACCAACATTAAAACCTGTCTGCTGACGATTCTCCATCATAAAATACTCATTATCAACAGCCGAATTATAAATATAGATTGCTGGGGTCGTTGTAATATCTGGAATACTAAGCTTGGTCGCATTTCCCAACGTTATTGGAGTAACCCATCCCGCCCGAACCTTCTCGAATGGATTAAAATGTGCCGGTTTATTACCTGAAGTACCACCAACAGTGTTATTATAGACCCCCATACACATCAAATCCCAATCTGATGTACCAGTAAATTGGCCACCTGTTTCGTAATTCGTGTCATAATAATCGGGAGCACCGCATACATGGCCGAATTCATGACAAATCACTCCGATCGTCGTCAAGGTATTATTATTGTTCAACTCATTCGAACAAGAGTATTTGGCTACAATTTTTCCGTCTAAAGTCAAAGCCGGAGAAATGGAACTCGCATGTGGCCAGATGGTTTCTGCAATACCACTTGTAGCTTCCCCTTTACCAGCATAGACGATGTACACACCATCTACAGTACCATCACCATCGTTGTCATATTGGGAAAAATCCACACCACTCTCATCCGCCCTTAAAACGGCCTCTGCCATTAGTTCATTGGCATGAAGATCATTTCCTGAAGCATCATTCGAACCATAATATGCCATATTTTCAGTCGCTGTGAAAATACCAACTACATCCGTAGTTATATTGAATTTACCATAAGACATTTCTTTAAAAAGGTCCTTCACACTGCCTGACGCACCATTCAGCGCATAATCCTTTGTATTCATAAGGTTGTTGAAATCTTCAACGGTCTTAGTGAATTTAACATCCTTGTATTGAATCAGAATTAACAACAACTTCTTTTCCCCTTGGGGATTAAAAGCCTTTAAAGCCTTTTGGGAAACACCTGCAGTGACCCCATTAAGAACCTTTGCAACCCGCAACACACCATTTGATGATGCTTGAGCAGACTCACCGTTGATGAATTTCTGGATTTGATTCTTACTAAAGTGAATGTCCTTGGAAATCTTTTTGATCAGTGCCAATTCCTTGGTCGTTCGACTCCCCACTTCCCTTGCCAACATGCCCGAGGCACTCAAATCACCATCGCTGTTTAAAGAAGCATATTCCCAGCCCTTCTTTCCATTACTCAACAATTTGTATCCATCCACAGTTTCTCCCCAGTTCACTTTCTCATCCCCTTTTAACTGAATGTTAATGATGGAACCATCCGGTTGTTTAAATGCAATAGGGAAAGGATAAGCGGGTACCGCATTCACCGTTAATGGCAAACCCAAAACTAGCAAGCCTAAAATAAAAAAAGCAGGTTTAAACTTCTTAAAGTATTGTTTCATATTACATTGTTTAAATATTGTTGAAAATTTGCACGTTAATGCAAGGGGTACAATTTATCGTTTATCTGTTTGGTACTAAAATTCAATTTCTTAGGAATACGTCTGAGCATCCTTTTCTCACGACAAGAACGCTTTCGAATTTCCTTTGCAAAAAAACCAGAACAAGTCAAATCTCCGGAGGAATTAAGTACTGCATAATCCCAACCACCATTTCCATTTCCAATCAAGGTATACCCATCCAGACTTTCTGCCCAATGAATGTTCTCATCTCCCTTTAATAAAATGGTGACAACTGAACCATCTGGCTGTGTAAACTTTATTGGATTTGGATCTGCAGGAATGCCAAAAGCCATTGAGGATATCAAAAAAAGAAATGCTAACAACGCGAAGGCAGATTGCGTTAATTTATTGATAATCATGCATTCAAGTATTAAGCTAACAGATATAATTGAACTCAAATGTCGCAACAAAAAAACAACTCACAAAAAAAGAAAGGAATCATTTAGGAATCATAATTGTCCAGCTATCTATATACTTTCTATACAAATGATTCTATGAAAAGTATTTTAAGACTCTTAATTACCTGATTATAACCTTTTCACTTCCAACGCTTTTTAAACTGACAGCACGTATTATATAGGACCCTGGAGCTAAATCAAAAGCAGACATTGAAGAATTCTCGAACCTCAAAATCTGTTTAATTAACATGCCATTTATCCCAAATATTCGAATATCTTTCAATTCATCATTGGACTCCGTTTCAACAAAGACTTTTCCATCTTTCGTTGAATAAAAATAAATCTTGAAATCGGTATTCTCATTCATGTTGCAAGAGTTAATGAAGAATCTATTATGCGTATTTCCTGGAATCGTTATCTTGCAATGATCTGCACTAAGTACTATTGACTTCTTCAATTCGGAATCATAAATAGATAGCTTCCCAATTCTCTCAATACCGACAAAAGTGAGTTCTACATCCTTATTATTTTCACTATAAACCCCAAAAGGGACATTTTTCAATGTTGAAAGGGTATTAATCATTACCGCCTTCGATCCAGCCATAGTGTAAAGAGTAGGTGAATCCGACAAGTTTGAATCCATAATAAGAGGCACATCTTCCTTAGATTCATACGAATCTGAGGCACCATCTTGAAGCTTTAAAAGGACATTGCTTGAGTATCCATCACATTTAGCTACAATACGTAACGAAGTGTTTGCCGATGAGGAACGTATCATTGAACCTGATATTGGTTGACTTATAGTCATATCGGGTAAAAAAATGATCGTCGGATCACCAACAACGGCAGCTTTCTTTTCAATAAAGAACGATTGCATAGGTGCAACTGTACCAGTTAATACTTCATCACCCGAAGTAGTTAGTGAACCATCACTGGCAATCGCAACAGCACTTTGTCCATGTTCAGTCAAAATCCAATACCGTCTTTCGAGATTAGGATGGGCATCAAAGAACTTTTTCATATCCAAGGTCGCCATAAATGGATTCCCTACTAAAAATAACACATTGCTGCCCGTTGTATTAGAAGGTGTAACAGACACATTTGTAGCAGCATTGTCAAATATCAGTTTCCCATTATCAGTCCGACTAATTGCAGTGCTGTTTCCGGTAACCGTATTATTGTACGAATAATAACTGTAATTCAAATCGCTTTTGGGCAATCGGAATAAGACCTTATCCACACCTTCGGTACCATATACAGCACGGATGGAAAACCCTTTTCCCGGAGTATACGCTTCATCAACCTTATTGTAAACTTGGCTCCAATTAGCAGAAATGTAAGAATCGAAAGAACCTCCAGTTGAATTGAAAACAGTGGAACTGCTATGATCCCAACTCCGTTGATATATCGGCGGATTAAAACGGTTATTCGTAGAAGTGCTGAATGAAATAGGTTGAAAAGCTTCTGTTTCCTGCCTTCCACCAACTGAAGGCAAATACATATCACCAGCGAAAACGCCTTTTAATGGAGAGGCAAGCATATACCACCGTCCTGAAGTTAACTCAAAATCCACCCAAGCCTTATTATATGCCAGATAGTTTGTATTCCTTAATTCACCATGAGATTTAAAATAAATCTGATCACAGGTATTACCATAGAACGATTCGCTATCATAATCTGATCCATTTGCTTTTACCATCAAATCATTCAAAATATTAACTGTTACTGCATTTGCCTTCTTATTCGTGGCATCAGTGTAATTTGTATTGTCTAAGTTTACTGATGATGCAAGATCATAGAGCCATGGAGCTTTCGTTGTATTTGCAATGGTCGCTTTCGAAAACTTCATGGGGACAAACCCATGACTATTGGCATCATCTGTATAGGTGGATCCTTTATACAATTCCGATTTGACTGACCGCTTCCAATTCTCATCCTTGTTCCAGTTGTCGCCTCCACTCCCGGTCCATGTAACAAACTCCGGAACGATTTTGAATGTCATAAGCGCAGTTCCATCACAAGGAACAGCATCATGAGCTAATTGAACCTGATTAAAATCAAATTGCATCCGATAGGTGTAGCCTTCTTTCATATTGATAGAAGTGGCAGGTATCTTCAATTTGATATAATCCACATCACTCGTCACAACAGTTGCATTAATTGCCTCAATAGTTGCAACCTTAATAATCGGGTTAAGCGAGTCAACAATTATGGATGGGTCATCGGTAGCAATTAAATACACATTGGCATCGCTTGCCTTCACAAGGTCTCTTATTTTGGTCTGATCCGAATTTTTAAAATCAAGAATTGGTACGGTTAAAATCTTTGTCGAATTAGCTTTCAAATCATTAAACTGGCTGAAGCCCATCCTTAATGTCATGGGCGTTTCAAATCCACCCGCATTAATCTGGATAGAGGGATTAATATGTGGCGCTACAGCATCAATCGTCACATAATCGGTACAAAGCTCCAAAACCGTAGTTGTTGCTGTGGGTGATGCAGTCAACGCAATCGGAATAGCAAGATACAATTCTCCATAGCGAACAATTCTTGATATTTCTTCTACATTCAGAATTAGTTTTTTCTGAGAAATCAAAACCGCAAGTAAGTCATACGCTTGCTGAGTAAAAACACCAGATACACTCTTTAATCCATCTCCAACAGCTGGAATGGGATATGCAGTTCTGTATAATCCCAAAGCAGTACTTGCCGTCATCCCATTATATAAAATACTTTCAAATTCAGTTTTTGTTCCAATATACCAATCAAATCGGCACTTAATTGCCTCATGAGTAATTCTATCCCTTAAACTTGCACCTAGAGTCATTGTGTTCCCATAGCACATACCACCATTGACATTATTCCAACTTGCACCATCCACCGTGACTTTAGAAGGAGGTTCAATAATGAATGGCTCACTCACCATGTCACACATACCCGTTCCAAAAACGCCTCCTGAATTAGCAATAACCGTATAATATGCTTTATTGGGTTCCAAAACATCATTGTTTGGTGTTTGGAAACAAATGAACCGTACAACCTGACCATCAATGGTTTTACTTTCCGTATAGGCAAGTGCAGGCGTTTGACTATATGTGATCGGAGCTTCATTCGATGAAGTTAAGGCTGTCATATCACTGAATTTAGTACTGACTCTAATTACACCATAATCAGTATCCGGAGCACCATCGGTATTAAAATTATAGACAATAGAATTCTTAGAATCATCTAAAAAACGATACCGCACATCAAAAGTGGTTCCACTTCCAGAAGTAACCTCAGTTTTGCTTAAGTTTTCCAAGAGTTTTCCATACTCAATATTTATCTTCACTTTAGCAGCTTCTACTCCACAAGGCAAAGTGACTTGATTCGCTTGTACGGATGGTTTTGTTCGATATATACGTATGTCATCTATAGCATAATCTCCTCCATAAGTTCCTTTGCAATTATTTTCTAATTGTAATCTGTATGACGCATAATCGACGTTTGAGTTAAACGTGAAGGTGTAATAGAGTTGCCACCAAGGAGAGGGATTTGTTGCAGCCGTATTTTCAGCTTGCGGTATATCTCCCGAAGTATATCTATTTAATTCCGTTTCTTTTCCATCAGCATCAACACCGATAAAAACAAGATTAATGTTTGGATCCGAATTGGTTGATTGAGAACTATATGATAAACTGCTTAAACCCACCGAAACGAAAAGCTTCGTTCCAGGACATAGCTTATCTAATTCCAATTTTGAGATAATTCCTGGAACTTCGGAAGCATCCACATACATGAAGTACCCATCCTTTGTTCCACCAGATATAAAATGTGTTCTATCGTAAACAATATTACCATTATTCCACCATGTATAATTAGAAGTAATACCTGAAACATTGGCAGATTTATAGAAGCCATATTCATTCCATAATGCTACACGGCCAAAACCGCGTTGACCTTTATCAAAAAGGGTTGGTGATGCAAACCCATAGGTACAGTTATTCCATGGAAGGGGATCAGTCCACATATTGTTTGCTGCAGTTACGGGATCAGTGTTGTAGTCAAAATCCAGTTTACTTAACAATATATAGTTGTTATCCAGATAATTAATAGATCTATTCTCTTTTGCACCAGTAAGATTACTGAAATAATCCGGGGTATCCGAGGTAAAGGTTATGGTGAACTTAGCAACATTATAAACCTTGGTTCCACACTTTATGGTGGCCGTAACGATCAATGAGGTACCAGCGGTACGAGGTGTCACGTAACAATAACGAATATTACCACCACTGACAAACTGTGAATTTGTATTGGTCAACGTGAAATTTGAATTACTACCTTGTACTAAAACACCGGACTCATTATAACCCCAATAATTAGTCGCGTTATACTTCAATGCCACTCTTGGGAAATCTTTCACATTTGCCAGTTTAGTGGCTGGCATTTCTACTGTATAATTTTCTAAGAATGTGGCACCCATACAAGAATTCAATTGAGTTGCAATTTCGTTTGCACTTCGAATCTCATAAATGTAACGATACGATATGGTAGGTTCGGTCAAATTACTTCCACTTAACGAAAAATCAAGATTGGAGGAAACATCACAGGAAATAAAGTCTGGAAGTGTTGATCCTGAAGGTTTATAAGTCGCTGATTCTAACCGTATAGAACCAGAATTTCCATAGGCCACAATTCCATTTGTGCATGTTGTTGCAGATCCCCCTGTTCCAACAGGAGTTAATCGAGTAGAGGTATAGCCGTCTGTTTTGTAATCATACCATCGATAGTAAAAATGTGGAGAATTGCCTGTAGTAGCGGGCAAAACCAACGTTGAAGAAGTCGCTGTCGGATTTACATAGACAATAGTACGACACGTATTGGTTTTCTGCATCAGCATACCATACTCATTTGTCAAATAGGCTTCTGCACCATAAAATTCACCTTTTTGATGAACGACAGTCAAGCCCTGCACTACTTGAGAGAAAGCAACCAGCAACATTAGGCAAAATAAGTGTAAACTATTTATTGAGTTACGTTTCATTTCAATTTTGACTTATAAAAACTTTGTACGAAATCGCACGGGAAATACTCAACGATGTGGTTACGTTTGCAGAAATGATACCCAACGCGCTACCTGTAGAAGTTGCATTAATTGTTCCTAAGATTTCTCCATTCTTCAAGACCGGAGCTTTGTCAAAAATGGTGGGAGTTGCATCCGTATTTGAAAAACTCCAAATTACACCAGAAACAACTGAACCATCAGAAATCTTTATCAATTTTGGCTGAATAACAAATGAGCCACCACCAGGGAACACACAATGATATCCATCTGCTGCTGATGCAACAGACGCAGGGTACCCACCAATGGGAGCATAAGACCTTACCACCAGTTCGAGTCGATAATCCGTAAGGATAATATTGAGTGGCAAATAATCATTTCGGTTTAGATAAGTGAGATTGGTCACAGACATACGAACTTCATCGGTTGAGCCACCTCTTAACGTATTCAATGTCAATTTAATAAATTCATTATTTACCGTCTTTGATTCATTGATATACAAAAAATAGTCCGTCAATTCACTGCCATCAACAAAAGAAGGACTACCTGGAAAAGTATAGGTATAGTTCCCTGTTGAAAACCCTGCTGGCAAAGGAGGGGCAGTTTGACCGTCGGAACGAGGCAACAAATAAACAGAAGAAGTCGTAATTGGCCCAAGAGTGACATTTTTTAAGGCTATTGAATGACCCGTTTCATTTTGGAAAGTAAATTTCAGCTTGCAGACCATGCGTATCATTTCCATCGAAAACGATTGATCGGGTGCCTTCAGTACAGAGAAAGTTGTTTTATTGCTTAATGGAAGGTACTCACCTGCAATTGAATTGATTACGAATCCATTAGAAATACCTATCGTCGTATTGGTTAAATCTGGCATAGTTGAACCCTCTAGGGCATCAAGGCCAGCACTTGAAATTGCTGCTGCTGATAAATTTGAAAATCCGTAAACACTTTTCACACCGGAAAGCAATTGAACTTCAAATTCAATAGATTGTTTTGTTGTCGGTAATGTTAGTTCGACCTTCTTCTCTATTTTATTGTCACTATTTACGAAGAAAAGAATAAGGGTTTTCATCATTTCATCCGCAGAGTCATATTCCCCCCCACTCCTCAAACCCACTTTGCACGTTACAGCATAGGTCGTTTTCGAAGTATCCGGTTTTTCTTGTTCAACCGGTTCAACATCATCTCCACTATATGCGAAAACAACCAAAGTCAATAAAAAAAGGCAACATGTATAAACACAATTTTTCATTCAATCTTAGTTTTCATAATTACACTCATAAAACAATGTCAGGATGAGAAATCAACCTCCATGGTCTAACATTAAGTGAGATATTGATGTAAGAATTATCGTTTTGTCTTCCAGGGTCATCCTTTCCAGGTTCAAAAGGTAAAGTCTTACCAAGTCCCGAGAAAGAAACAACTTTTAGTTTATAAATGTTGTTACGAACAATCCCAAACTCCATGATGCTGCTTTCAACGGTTCCATCATTTGAATGGCGAATCCAGTACGGATAATAACAAAGGCCGTTATTATAATAGCTTATACCCAGATTACTCAGAATTGCTCTGGTATTCTTACCATTTTGATTGGCCGAAATTACTCCAGCACTAATGGAATAACCATACGTTGATAAAACGAAGATGTTCCATGACAAGGATTCAGTCAGATGATCAGACATCGACTTTCCGGTCATCTTATTGAATAAAAAAGCCTTGAATCCGAGCAAATCATCATCCTTGATACGATTAGAAAAGTCGGAGACTTGTTGCCAAGTATTTGCTGTTGTAAATGTTTGAACAAAAAAATCAGAAGGAGGCTGTGAATTTTTTAAGAATGCAAATTCCACAGACTCCAACGAATTACAAATGATATTTCCATTATCATAAGCAAGAAAAGAGATTTCATCTAAATTGTCTAAAACCACATTTGTTCGGCTTACTGCATCGTACGAAGTTATTTTATAAGGGATATAAGTTGTTTCAAACATCGTTCCTGTCGAATACCCGTTTAACTGATAGCTTTTATCCGTAGTATTTTCAAGAGTGTACCCAAGAATGTAAAAATCCTCACCACCTACAGTCAAATTGGCCGATTTAACAACATCTTGCACATTGAATGAATAACTACTGTTGAAATAATCACTAAATAAGGAGGATGCCAGATCAACACCTGTTCCACCAGATAATACATTAAACTGAAGACCCGATAAATTCAACTTGGTTTTAACTATACTCCAAGGATCCAGTACATAATTGGTTTGAGCACCACCCGTACTCGGGTCTTCATCACCTAGATAGACAGGTGTTGCACCCGACATATTTCCAACAACTCGCTTACAAAGGTAAAAACCTGCTGTAAGTCTGTTAATTAATTTGATTTTTCTGATGACTACACGACCAGTAGTAATCCCACTGGAATTCTTAACCAAATAATTGTTTTTTAACAGACCACTGCTGTTACTAGGAATAACATCCACTCTAGCGGCAACTCTTTCTATGTCGACTTGAATGGTTGCCGGTGAAGCAGCGGTCGTAATTCCAGATAAATTGATGGATTTATCTTTAGAAGTTGACATCACAAAATTCGAAAAGTAACCTCCTGTTTCAATCCAAGCCGATTTTTGGATAAAATCACAAACATCCTTAACCTTTGAAGAAGTATTGAACAACGGTGTTATATCTCCTGCATTTACTACTACAAGAACGTGATAAACTCCTTTAGGGATATCAACCTTTTGAGTTTTGGTAACATTACCTGCCAGAATATCGGAAGACTCGAAATAGACAGAACTTGAAATGAGTTCATCATTCGCAATTGCTTGATTCAGGCTACTACTTCTATAAAAGAATACCGAAATGTCCGAAATGGTGTTTTCGCTGGTCTGTCCATTTTCTGCCCCATCTCCGGTTTTTCCCCCAGTAGGAGCAATACGTCTTCTAACATCAGCTTTTTGTAGAGAATTATTCTCAATAATACTATCCGTCGTTTCGGGCACATTAATTGCAACTGAAAAGTAGATGCCTTTTTGTCCAATAGATCGGTCATCAGTATTCTGAATATCATTGTTACAGGCCGTCATCACAGAGACTGCAACTACGGCCAAAAGAAATAGAAAATAAGGAAATATAGATCTAAAACTGAACATATAGGATTAAAGATCGGTGTTATCGATATGAACAGTCCAACCATTAATGATAATTTGCGTTCTCAACCATGATAAGTTATCATCAAGAAGAAAAATCATTGAAAAATCATCCTGTCGGTCAAGATACTCTTGGGATGACATTTTCCCGTAAAAGCCTTCTAATCCACTAAGTAACAGATAAGAAGTCAATGGAATATCAATAATAATAGTATTGTCATCATTTTTTATAACACGAAGGCGTGCCTCATTCTGTTCAACCAAACGCGAGGTATGCATTTGTGCACAAGCAATCTTGATCGGTTGTGTATTGCCTACCGCTATTTGAGATTGTTTATAGGGTTTGTACGCTAAGGGTTTACTATATAACAAGTTGTTATCGTAGTTAATCAAACCATTATCATCAATAATCTCAAAGCGAAACAAAAGATCATCAACAGGCTTTCCATTGATATGCTGCAAAATCACATTGACACGATGTGTATCTTTAACTAATGAAATCATTTGTTCCTGAAACACCCCTGTCACATTCATGTCTTCGACTTCTCCATGCCATAAAGGGTGCAAATCGCTTGTAGAAATCAGATTTGTGCTTTTCAAAGCAGCCTTTAAATCTGAAACTGTAGAAACTCCTGCAACTAGAGTATCCGTTTTGAATGATTCTCCATCTAATCCTGCCCAAACAACCAAATGATACTTTCCGGGAGTCACTGCTAATTTCATTGAATAGTCTTCGGTTTTAAGTATATCCCCTTCAACCTCTTGCATCTTAACAAAAACTCCATCTTTGTCAAAAATGAAAACAGAAACCTGTTTCACTTCATTTGTAAAAGCATCCGCAAACTTCATATTGTAATCATACTTAAAGTGTAGGCGGCATTCTTCCGGACAATCTGATCTGTCCTCCATAATAAAAGAGCATGCAGAAAGCATTCCTATCAAAACAATAAGTAGTATTTGGCAAAATACGTTTATAAAAGAATTAAACCGGATACTCATTTCATTTATGGTTTCAGGCGACAGTCAACCCTACACCTGTACAACTTGAAGTCATACAGATGTAGAGCCACTATAGCCGAGTTATACTACTATGCGTTTTTGAAATTAGAATTCGATGTCGTTCTGACGTACGGTCCAAGGCAATACATTAATGGACATAACAAGAGAAGCCTTTTCAGTTTCATCAGGATCAGGACCTGTAATACCGCCAGAACCGTTGGGATCGGGATCTTCTGGACCTCCTGGCACCCATGCATCACCAATATTAGTAATCCCCTGAACAGCAAGATAATAAACATTATTCCGCACCACACCAAATTCCATTCTTGCCAAATAGTCAGTTTGACTCCAATGCTTGATCATCCAGTTATAGTAACAAACTCCGTTATGGTAGCATCTGATACCCTTACCTAAAAGTTTGCTATTAAGTGCCTTTACTGCAGCTGTATAACCAGCACTGGCATAAGCAGTTCCAACTTCAGTTTCTAAGAATAATTTTCCAAGCGCTTGAGAAGGATTGGGGTAATCTAAATTATAGGCGGCTTCAAGGGCTGCATAAGTAGAATAAATAACACTTTTGTACGTATAAAATGTTGAGGTTGAACCAGCAATTTCAACACTCGCTTGATATACAATAGAAGTCGTTTTATTGACATATTGCTCGTTACTAATCATGGTATTCTCAAGACAATAGGAAATATCACCTGTGGACATTGGCTTCGTTATATCCTGATTACCTACAGTAAAAAAGTCGTTTGTAAACCAAGGAAGCGTTATAGCAGGAGTTGTCGAATTATAATCAGCAAGAACAAAATTTGGATCCACCACATAACTACCAGCAACAGCACCCACATCCGTTCTATTTTCAACATTCTTAAGCATGAAAGAACGTTTGTTCAGATTGTTTATATTGTAATTCTGTAAGGTAACTTTAACTGAAGTGGATGGAAGTCCCAAAGGATTGCTAAATAGAAAGGTTGAACTTCTTTTAGCTGCAACGGTGTTTTCGACCAGTTTTACTACTGCACGTTCAACATTTACCGTAAGCGTTGTTGGATTTGTGGCAACACCTTCAATAAGTTGGGTAGAAACAGTATTCGCATTACCCATTAAGAAATTATTTGCATTTGCAATACTTCCTGCACCCGTAATAGTGCTTGTAGTCAATGCAGTCAATTCCTTTTTCAACAAACCAGAAGCATCAGTACCTACTGTAAAAGCAGCAATATCAGCAGTCGGATTCAAGAACACATAAACCTTAGCATTGCCTTTAGTAACAAGCTTTGCCGATTTTGCGAGATAATTCTTAGAAGTCGATGTTCCACTTATCACTGTGCCATCAACAGCAGCATCACCCTCAGGAGAGAAGTCTGTTTTAAGGTATTCAACATAATCTGTCACTTTATTATCAGCAGCAGATACGATAATTACGGCGACTTTTTGAAATTGTTGCTCAGTTGCCAAACCATCTTGGTAACCGTCACCTACCTCACCTGCAGTAGTAGACCTAGTTAATACACCTGCTTTGGCAGTAACATCTGTAGTTGTCGGAAAAGCAAGCCTCAGAGAGAAATAAGCTTGCTCATTTGCATTGGTTGTTTTGGAAACATCCTCATCATTTCTACAGGAGGCTAGCAATAATAGAGCTAGTCCGGTCAAAAATAAATTTTTGATTTTCATAAATTTTGAATTAAAAGTAGTTTGGTATAATTATTCGAGTTCTTTTTCCAATTTCTCAAGATTGTTCTTTGCCAGTATAAAACCTTTTTCTGCTGCTTTGCTAAAAAAAACTTTAGCATCTGAATACTTTCCTTCATCAGCAGCAAGAATTCCAAGATTGTTCATTGTTTCAGGCAAACTTTTATCAGCTTTTTCCAAATATGTTTTTGTCGTAGCTGTATCTCTTTTATTTAATGCTAAAGACGAAGCATTTAAGTTAGCAGATTGATCCTGAGGAAACATCATCACCGCAATATTCAACACCTCATTGAATTCCTTACTGCCGACTGCCAAAGATTGAGCTAGTAGATACATTTCTTGGAGATTAAGTTGTTGAGGACGTTTAAAAATAATATCCTTCGTTTCCTGAATGGTGAATTTCCGGATTAGGTAGTTCACGGTATAATCTGAATGTCGAAGCGATGGACAAAACTCATTCAGCATATAGACCCATGTCAAACCATATTTGTTCTTCAGATCTGCCTTCTTTGATTCAACATTCAAATCTGAATGAATGATCTTAAGTATCTCTGCCTTATCCTTTATAATTGTATCCTTCTCAATCTGAACCGAAAGGCCATCCCAATCTTCTGGAGTTGATTGAACAGTAAACGTTTTCTTGTCTAATTTATAAAGGCTGCAGACATAATCACTCAATGCTTCTGCCCTTGCCTTTGCTAACCGAACATTATCAAGATAACGGCCTTCAGGTGATGCAAATCCGTGAATACCAATCGCCGATATAGTGGCATTTGAATCATTGATAACATGATCAATAGACTTAATGATCTTGCTCAATTCATTTGGATTTCGTCTAAAATTGGGTAAGATATCTGTTTTGTTTACAGGAAAGTCCAAATAAGCTTTTCCTTCAAGAGTCAACGATTTTTCTGTATTTACGTGTTGTAAAATATAAGAGCATTCAGGCAACCAAGTAAGTGTGTCACCAGCTGTTACATTCCATTTTGACACTTCCGAAACGAATAAACGTGAGTTTTTGTTGGTTTCCCCCTCACAATTGCAAAAGGCTATATCTAAAACAAACGTTGCCTTTTTCATCCATTTCTGAAAAGGTATCTTAGTTATATAATTGAAATGCTGCTCCGTGTTATTTAAACGACATATTTCAGCGTACAGGTTTATTTCCTCTTGCTCATTCCTTTTGTAAATGATATGTTTATTATGTCCATTCACTTTGATTTCGGGCAATATAATACTATCACCCAAATTGCATAAAATAGGTCTTAATGTCGTTGTACTGCTTGATTTTTGATCCAAATCAGATAAATCAATATCAAATGCAATGGTTAAAGTTGAACCATTTTTCTTAATATCAGTTGAAAATATATGTACTGAGTCCTTTATCGAGGAAGCCTGAGCATAAACATGTTCCATCATGCATAGCATTATAATAAGGGAGGCTATCGTATGAATTCTTAACTTCATCATTTATCCTATGAGTTTAATAAAGCATGTATAATAACGAAAGTGTTGCTTTTGTTGGCCCAAAATAATGATAGGTTTCAGTATCAACTCTGGGTCCACAGTAAGGGCATAGAAATTCATTAAAGTTGAATTGAACATACCCCCCGCCAATACTTGCTTCAAGATTCCATCTATTACTCAATGGCCATTGATAACCAACACTCAAACCTCCACCATAAAAATAGCCTTGGTAACGTTTTTCTTTTACAAAGGGTAACAACTTAAAAGGTATATCAACGCCACCTAAATTGAATTCTCCACCTAAAAGATGAGCTCCGAAAAAAAATCCGTTGAAACGTTCGCAGGACCATAATCGAATCTCAGGCAGAATCGACCAATGCTTCCATTTTTCATTATTTTGGAAGGTAAATGGATTGAGTCCATAAGTAAGATCTAGTGTAGTTTTCGCACCAAGTCCTAACTCTAAACCTAAATTGGGAGTAACTAATGCATCGTAAAGTAGGTTATTCTTAATAACTAAATTTTGTGATACGACACTTGTTGCCATACAAAGAGTCAGTAACAAAAGCCAAAACCATTTTTTCATACAACACCTATTAATACCTTAATCATGCAATATGCATTGCAAAGGCCTCGCAACTAAAATCCTATAATGTGACAATCCCTATGATGAGTTTCAGGAGCAAAGGTAGTACCTTCAAAGTATCCATTCAAGGTGATTATAAGGCATTATCTATATAGAATCTATACAAATAAAAGCGACTTTCTTAAAAAGCAATTAATATTCAAACCTCTTTATATTGCATTAACCTAATAATTAAAAAGACTACTTCGGATTTTTTGTATATTTGGATACCTTTATACTACAACATACTGAATTTATTATTTAATGAGAGTCTCTATCTATATTTCTATCCTTTTTTGGGTAATATTTTGTGATTTCAGTTTTCCACAAACAAGGATTGAGCAAGGAGCCCCATTCTATCAACATTATTCTCAGAAGGATTATTACGGGTCTACTCAAATATGGTGCTCCGTTCAAGACAATCGTGGCATGATGTATTTTGGTGATGTCACGGGAATAATGGGATTTAACGGATCAGACTGGAACCGTATTGAAGTATCGAATAATTCTATAGTACGTTCGTTAGCCGTTGATAAAAATGGTAGAGTCTATGTAGGGGCATCCAATGAATTTGGTTATTTGCAACCAAACAAGTCGGGTAATATGGAATACATCTCTCTCTCTCAAACACTACAAAATAAAAATATTTGTTTCTTAGATGTCTGGCGGACAAACGTTACAGACAAGGGTGTATATTTTTTCACTAGCAACTATATCTTCCGGTATTATAAAAACAAACTTTCAACAACAAAGACAGAGTTAGCAGAGTTACGTACCTATCAAGTAGACAATAAGATTTTCTACTTTGCAAAAGAAGGACTCCGAGAAATAAGAAACGGCGTTACATTCAATCTGAACAAAAACATCTATTTCAGCGGGTTAACGTCTTATACAGATAATAATCTTTTAGTCGCTGAATATAATGGTGAACTTCGTGTATATGACCAAGCTTTTACGAAATTTACAAAATTGAAAACGCAAGCACAGCAATTTCTTAATAAGCATCATATTGTAAATATTAAAAGAATTGACAATGATAAATTTGCAGTAATTACAAACTCGGGAGGCATTGTGCTTTTAACAAATGCGGGTGAACCTCTGCAAATAATTAACAAAGTCAGAGGTTTACTCAATAGTACAATCTACTCCGTTTTTGTTGACAAGGATAATAACCTTTGGGTTTGTCATTCAAAAGGCTTATCAAAATTTGATATAAACTTCCCTTTTTTAAAATTTGATTATCTTGAATCTATCAATAACATAGTTCAAAGTACATTTGTCAATGAATCAATTCGTTATATAGGTACTATTGATGGCATTTTTTATTCGCCTTTAAAGACTCTTAAGAGTTTTGAAGAAGATAATTCATTTAAGAAAATTGAGGAGCTTACTTATGAGTGCTGGGATTTTCGAGTAATGAATCATCATTTAATGGCGGTTTGCGGATCAGGAGTATGGTTGATTAGAGGAGATAAAGCAAAATGCATTTATCAAGTTGATACTAAACAATCTGCTCATTGTTTCTGTACAAGTAAAAAATTCCCTGACGTTTTGTTTGTAGGCATGAGAGGCGTGCTAACATCTTTAAAAATTAAAGACAATTCAAATTATCAGGATGTTAAAGTTATTGAAGAATTTAGCTTTCCGGAAATAACAGAAAAAGTTCGAAGAATCACATCCGACAAAAATGGAAATCTTTGGATCAACACTCAATTCAATGGTATCTATTTTGTACGATTTTTAGATAACAATATAAAACATTATAAGATTACACATATTGGTCAAAGCAATGGCTTATCATATCTTAGTAATACGCATACGTTTTTAACAAATGGAGAGATTTCAATAACTTCGGAAAATGGAATTTTAAAACCCGAATTCCCAAAAGAAGGATTGCCAGATTCCTTAGTTCAATTGAAGTACACCAGCGTTTTTGGGGATAGAATAAAAAATGGAATGATACATATTCTTCAAGTTTCAAAAAACAATTATTTATTGATTGGGGAATATATTTACAAGACCAAAACGGATGGACAAACTCTGAGCTTTGACACTTGTGGCTTCAATCGCTTAAATAACAACTATATAATAACAAACTCCGAGTTAAATGAAGACGGTACAATCAGCTTCTGCGGAAATGATTCCTATTTTATTTATGACCCCAAAGCAAAAAGAGATTATAAAAAACCCTTCCATTCAATAATTACCGGCGTTGAAATTGGAAAAGACTCACTCCTTTTCGGAGGTAACTTCCCCCAACGGGTGAACGCTGAACTTGTATCATCAACCATACAACCTAAGTCATTTATTGCTACTCTCGGTTATAAATACAACTCAGTCATTATTCATTATTCCGCTTTATTTTATGAAGAGCCCAAAGAAACAAAATATCAATATCAATTGGTTGGATATGACAAATCTTGGAGTAATTGGACCAACGATGTTAAAGCAGTATATACGAACCTTCCTGAACGAAAATACACATTTAAAGTACGGGCGTTAAACGTATATGGCACTATAAGTGATACAGCTGAATATCGCTTTAAAATATCACCACCCACTTATCGTACATGGTGGGCAATACTATTATACGCTCTTTTATTTATTGGTTTAATCTATCTGCTGGTAAAGTTCTATACGCGTATATTACTTAAACAAAAAGACAATCTCGAATTGATTGTAAAAACCAGAACAGAAGAATTGCGTAGGACGAATGAACAATTGGTTCAAAAAGAAAAATTTAAACAGGATGTGTCATCCATGATTGTTCATGATTTAAAAAACCCAATCAATTCAATTATTAACGGAACCGAATCGAATCCTGAAACACAACTAATTCGTGCAAAACAAATAGGAAGGAGAATGTTGAATTTAGTTTTGAATATTTTAGATGTATATAAATATGAGGAAGCGCAAATAGTCTTGTATCCGATAAATCATCAACTCTTTGATCTAGCTGAAAAAGCGATAGATCAAATACTTTACTTGTGTGTAGAGAAAAACATAACTATTTCAAATCGGATTAATCAAGAGTTTGAAGTACATGCTGAAACAGAAATTATTGAACGCGTTTTTATCAATATTTTGACCAACTCCATAAAATACACACCAAACAACGGTTTAATTATCCTTGATGCAAAAAAAGATTCTATAAAGGGTTTTGTAAAAATAGCTGTTATTGATAATGGAACAGGAATTGAAAAAGATAAAATTCACCTTATATTTGAAAAGTTCGGCCAAGCTAATATAAAGAATTCAGGTTTAGTAAGGTCTACAGGATTAGGTTTAGCCTATTGTAAATTGGTGGTAGAAGCTCATGGTGGAAAAATAGATGTAGAATCCGTTTATGGAAAAGGGTCTGAATTTTGGTTTACTCTTCCGCTTTCCAAAATATCAACTAAAGATATCCACAAAACTGCTTCAGAAGTTTCCCACGGAATGGATTCCTTATCCATCTCGCAAGAAAGCAAAAGCATTTTAAAGTCCTATATTATTGAATTACAAAATATTGACATCTACAAAATTACAGAAATAACACTTATTCTTGATAGAATTGATAGTTCTTTAAATAATGAAATCAAGTTATGGAAACAATCTTTAGAAGACGCCATTTATGCAGGTAATGAAACCTTATACAAAAGGTTATTGGATATTTAGAACCATAAAATAA
>Ga0302292_1000315_pt1:32500-34426 | contig 34426 bp, 19 predicted proteins | sample III_Fen_N2_1_FD_194553 | JGI IMG/M metagenome (GOLD analysis project Ga0302292, IMG submission 194553) | Peat permafrost microbial communities from Stordalen Mire near Abisko, Sweden - III_Fen_N2_1 | ecosystem: Environmental > Terrestrial > Soil > Wetlands > Permafrost | place...
GTTACGGCCGCCGTTTACCGGGGCTTCAATTCAATGCTTCGCCTTGCGGTTGACATCTCCTCTTAACCTTCCGGCACCGGGCAGGTGTCAGGCCATATACCTCATCTTTCGATTTCGCATAGCCCTGTGTTTTTGTTAAACAGTCGCCTTCTCCAATTCACTGCGGCTGACATCGCTGCCAGCGCCCCTTCTCCCGAAGTTACGGGGCTATTTTGCCTAGTTCCTTAACCGTGATTCACTCGAGCGCCTTAGTATGCTCTACCCGACTACGTGTGTCCGTTTGCGGTACGGGTGCCTGCATGATATGCTTAGCGGATTTTCTTGGGAGCATGATTACACGCACTATCCGCTCGCCACAAGGGCTTGCGGTACTATCAGGTTCGACTCCGGGGGCGGATTTGCCTACCCCCGTCAACATCTACACCCTTCAACGAACTATTCCGTCAGTCCGCGGCGCTTTCACTTCTCCGTCTCCACATCGCTCATGCAGCCAGTACGGAAATATTAATCCGTTCGTCCATCGGTCTTGCCGCTCGGCTTAACCTTAGGTCCCGACTGACCCTGATCCGATTAGCGTTGATCAGGAATCCTGAGTCTTTCGGCGTGGGGGTTTCCCGCCCCCATTATCGTTACTTATTCCTACATTTGCTTTTCCGGACGCTCCAGCATGGGTTATCCCACACCTTCGCAGCGGACCGGAATGCTCCCCTACCATAAATCCATAGCTTCGGTATACAGTTTATGCCCGATTATTATCCACGCCAAACTCCTCGACTAGTGAGCTGTTACGCACTCTTTAAATGAATGGCTGCTTCCAAGCCAACATCCTAGCTGTCTGTGCAATCTGACTTCGTTCATTCAACTTAACTGTAATTTGGGGACCTTAGCTGATGGTCTGGGTTCTTTCCCTCTCGGACGCGGACCTTAGCACCCGCGCCCTCACTCCCGGGCTAAACATGTGCGCATTCGGAGTTTGTCAGGACTCGATAGGCGGCGAAGCCCTCTCATCCAATCAGTCGCTCTACCTCACACATGTAATCACCCGAGGCTGCACCTAAATGCATTTCGGGGAGTACGAGCTATCTCCAAGTTTGATTAGCCTTTCACCCCTACCCACAGTTCATCCGAAAACTTTTCAACGTTTACCGGTTCGGTCCTCCAGTTGGTGTTACCCAACCTTCAACCTGACCATGGGTAGATCACTTGGTTTCGCGTCTGCCACCACCGACTAAGCGCCCTATTCAGACTCGCTTTCGCTTCGGCTCCGGAACTCTAGTTCCTTAACCTTGCCGGGGACGGCAACTCGTAGGATCATTATGCAAAAGGCACGCCGTCACCCCACGAAGGGGCTCCGACCGCTTGTAAGCGCATGGTTTCAGGGTCTATTTCACTCCCCTGTTCGGGGTTCTTTTCACCTTTCCTTCACAGTACTGGTTCGCTATCGGTCTCTCAGGAGTATTTAGCCTTACGGGATGGTCCCCGCAGTTTCACACAGGATTTCTCGTGTCCCGCGCTACTCAGGATACCACTAGGAGTATGAATCGGTACGTGTACGGGGCTATCACCCATATTGCCGGACTTTCCAGACCGTTCCACTTAAATCCATACTGCCACAACGTGGTCCTACAACCCCGAATCTGCCGAAACAGACGCGGTTTGGGCTCTTCCCCGTTCGCTCGCCACTACTAGGGGAATCATTAGTTTATTTTCTTCTCCTGGGGGTAATGAGATGTTTCAGTTCCCCCCGTTCGCCTACCTTGCGGTATACATGAGCTTCACTCATGTGGGTTGCCCCATTCGGAAATCCCCGGATCAATGGCCATTTGCGCCTACCCGGAGCTTATCGCAGCTTATCACGTCCTTCTTCGCCTCTGAGAGCCAAGGCATCCGCCATGCGCCCTTGCTTACTTTCTTCATGACCCGTTT
>Ga0302292_1000317_pt1 | contig 34369 bp, 27 predicted proteins | sample III_Fen_N2_1_FD_194553 | JGI IMG/M metagenome (GOLD analysis project Ga0302292, IMG submission 194553) | Peat permafrost microbial communities from Stordalen Mire near Abisko, Sweden - III_Fen_N2_1 | ecosystem: Environmental > Terrestrial > Soil > Wetlands > Permafrost | place: Sweden: Abisko...
TTGTTCCTGAACTGCCTGAACTACCATTTGTTCCAGAAGTTCCTGACGTTCCATTTGTGCCTGAACTACCTGAACTACCATTAGTTCCAGACGTTCCTGAACTACCATTTGTTCCAGAAGTTCCTGACGTTCCATTTGTTCCTGAACTACCTGAACTACCATTTGTTCCTGAACTACCTGAACTACCATTTGTTCCTGAACTACCTGAACTACCATTTGTTCCAGAACTGCCATTTGTTCCTGATGTTCCATTTGTTCCAGAACTGCCATTTGTTCCAGACGTTCCATTTGTTCCTGAACTACCTGAACTACCATTAGTTCCAGACGTTCCATTTGTTCCTGAACTGCCTGAACTACCTGAACTACCATTTGTTCCAGAAGTTCCTGACGTTCCATTTGTTCCTGAACTGCCTGAACTACCATTTGTTCCAGAAGTTCCTGACGTTCCATTTGTGCCTGAACTACCTGAACTACCATTAGTTCCAGACGTTCCTGAACTACCATTTGTTCCTGAACTACCATTTGTTCCTGAACTACCTGAACTACCATTAGTTCCAGACGTTCCATTTGTTCCTGAACTCCCTGAACTACCATTAGTTCCAGACGTTCCATTTGTTCCTGAACTACCTGAACTACCATTAGTTCCAGACGTTCCATTTGTTCCTGAACTGCCATTTGTTCCAGAAGTTCCTGACGTTCCATTTGTTCCTGAACTACCATTTGTTCCTGAAGTTCCTGAACTACCATTTGTTCCAGACGTTCCTGAACTACCATTTGTTCCTGAACTACCTGAACTACCAGACGTGCCATTTGTACCAGAACTACCAGACGTGCCATTTGTACCAGAACTACCAGACGTGCCATTTGTACCTGAACTACCATTAGTTCCTGATGATCCAGAAGTGCCAGAACCATTAGTTCCAGAGCTACCTGCTGGTCCAGGCGCACCTCCTAAATTTATAGACCAAGGCGTTAATGTTATACCTGTTCCAACATTAGTACTTGATGATACTACAAATTGACCATTTACAGTATTATATGACGCAATTGTAGCCGTAAAATAATTACTTATACTATTGGCTATAATTGCTTCTTGCCCTATGGTCCAAGATAAATTTGTACCACCTGTTAAATAAATTATAGATGGATGTGATGTTGGTACATTTAATATTGTATTTGATGTTGTTTGATATTTATCTGATACACCAGCAACACCTGAAGTTCCAGCTGTTCCTGAACTACCAGAAGTACCATTTGTACCAGACGTACCTGAACTGCCTGAACTACCATTAGTTCCAGAAGTACCATTTGTTCCTGAACTACCAGAGGTTCCATTAGTTCCATGAATGCCTGAACTACCTGAAGTACCATTTGTACCAGAACTACCATTTGTACCAGAACTACCATTTGTACCAGAACTACCATTTGTACCAGAACTACCATTTGTACCAGAACTACCATTTGTACCAGAACTACCAGAAGTACCTGAACTACCATTAGTTCCAGAAGTACCATTTGTTCCTGAACTACCAGAGGTTCCATTAGTTCCATGAATGCCTGAACTACCTGAAGTACCATTTATACCAGAACTACCATTTGTACCAGAACTACCAGAACTACCATTTGTACCAGAACTACCATTTGTACCAGAACTACCAGAAGTACCTGAACTACCATTAGTTCCAGATGTACCTGAACTACCATTAGTTCCAGAAGTACCATTAGTTCCAGAAGTACCATTTGTACCTGAACTACCAGAAGTACCATTTGTACCTGAACTACCAGAAGTACCATTTGTACCTGAACTACCAGAAGTACCATTTGTACCTGAACTACCATTAGTTCCAGAAGTACCATTTGTTCCAGAACTACCAGAAGTACCATTAGTTCCAGACGTACCTGAACTACCTGAAGTTCCATTAGTTCCATTAGTTCCATTAGTACCTGAACTACCAGAAGTTCCATTAGTACCTGAACTACCAGAGGTTCCATTAGTACCTGAACTACCTGATGCTCCATTAGTACCTGATGTTCCATTAGTACCTGAACTACCAGAAGTTCCATTAGTACCTGAACTACCAGAAGTTCCATTAGTTCCTGAACTACCAGAGGTTCCATTTGTACCTGATGATCCTGCGGTGCCATCAGAACCAGAATATCCTATTGTTGATAATAATCTAAATTCAGTGCCAGTATATGATAAAAATGCACTTGAATTAGCATGAATATCACCTACTACTAAATTTACATAAGTATTAGATACAGTATTAAATTTCTTTATACTCTTAGCACCTAGATTATTTATATTTAATGTTACACCAGTTGTAGTATTTCCAGATAAAAAATTAACTATGTAAAGTAAATTAGATGAATATGCATTTAAACTATTTGTTATAATATATGTATCACCTGATGTTGCGGTTAAAAAAATATCAGAAACTGATTTAGCACCAACATACTTATAAAATGAAATTTTTGGTGGCATATTTGAAGGAACAGTACCATAAAATGAAAGCACACCAGCTTCGGTATCTAATAACCAATCACCTTGTCCAAAAACAATATTTGTATTAGTTGAATCCTTTATAGAATAATTATAAGAAACACCATCACCAAAATTAAAAGGTATGACATCTTTTAATGTGCCACCAGAATCATAAAACGCATTTGTTGTACCAACAACAGCATTAAGAGTTAATCCAGTAACATATTGAACAACACCTGAAGTACCATAAGATGAAAGAATTGGAGCAGTATTAGGAATAGAATTATAATCCAGCCATATACTTGTAGTTGGTACATAATTATATGTATTAATAGTTTCTTCAAAAAACGTTCTACCTGAATATGTTTCAGTTTTACCAAGTGACTTTTTGAATAATTTGCTAGCTAATTGTGCTGTTGTTAGTGCCATTTCTTATAATTATTTTATACCACAGTAATTGATGTTAATGTATCATTTGAACCAGATGCCATTCCTAATCTAACATATAATGTTCCACTATAATTTCCTGCGCCAAAGGTTACATATTTAAGCAATGTTGTTGTTGTAGATGTACTACTTGCAGTTACCATTGCATAATCTCCATCATTAATTGGTGTTCCTACACCTGGATATGGATTATTAGCATCTAGCCAACCAGTACCACCTTCTACTTTTATAAAAATTTTCATGCTATCTGTAACTTGAGTTCCTGCAACAGTTGACATATTTGCACCATTAACTGTAACAGTTATTGATGATTTAGTAGTTATAGTATATGAAAACATTACCCATCTATAATCAATATTTGAATCACTACTATAGTTTGGTCCTGCAATTGGAAAATTATTTGTATAATTACCTGTTATTCTTCTATATACACCATTTAACATTTGTAATTCATATAAATAATCACCTGATATTAATGTTAAGCCTGAAACAAATAATCCACCATATGTTACTGGAAAATTACCTGCTATTCCACCTGATAATTTCCTTGTTGATTCATTTGAAACTGTATCAACTCTCATTGTTTTACCTGCTTGGGATGTTGCAATTAACATATTTGAATATGTTGTCACTGTACCTTTAGCATTAGTTGCTGTTACAGTCACTGGAATATCTTCTACATATTTTGATGTTTGTATCACAGGATTTATCACACCACTAATTGTTGTACCACTAAGTTGCGCACCTGATAATGTATTTGAAACAGTTGATGCATAAGATGATGTTGCTTGAACTGGGTTTGGTCTATAAATTTGAGAAACTAAACCTGTAAATCTATAATTTACTGCTAATAAATCATTTGTACTAAATGTTGGCACACCTGATATCCATCTTATAACATATGTTTGGGCACTTAAATTTAAAGTCAATCCTGAAGGTGTAATTGGGTTATCATAATATATTGTTAATAAATTAGTTGTTTCTAATTCTGTTGAGCCGGACCATGATATTTTTGATGTATGAGCACCATAACTTCTACCATTAAATACATTATTTACACTAGCAACAATTGCAGGCCAAAAATTTGATTTACCAACAACTCCACCCCAATAATCATATTCTATTGCAGTCAAAATTCCATTAGTTGTTGTACCAGTATTTATATTGCCATTAGGATAATTAATAGAGCCAACAGATACATTATCTATAAATCCAGTTAAATTTGCACCAATATATTTATTAAAACCACCACCAGTTGATACAATTGTCATATCACTTAATTGTACATTTGTAGTAGTTAAATCACTAACCAATAAATATGATACCGCAGCGCCATCTGACGCTTTATTCATAGTTGCATTAGGATATGTTGAACTTAATAATATAGTCTTTGTTGATAATTCTGGTGGTTTAGCTGGAGCCAATTTTTTAATAATATCACTAATATCATCAACAGCATTAGCTATTGGGGTTGAAGATGTCCAAGTATCAAAAAAACCGTCTGTATATATACCAGCATCTGTTGGTGCACCTATAACACCAACTGAACTTGTCCAAGTACCACCACTCCAAATTAAAAAATCATTTTGAACAGGTGAATCATTGAAATAATATGTATTACCGGAAAAATCTACAAAAACAAATCTTGTTAAGCCTGTAAGGCTTGTTATACCTGTTATTTGTAATGTATTTGTAATTAAATAATCAAGATTTAATCCTGATCTATATTTCACTAAACCATCTACATCCTGTACTAATACATGATTTTCTGTTATACCAGATTGAACATCTTTAATAACCAAGCCCTTTCGAGCTACAAATTCTGATCCCATTTAATATTTAATTCTTTTTTCACTTTCCAAAAGAAAAAGTATTTGATGTATATATTAATTTTTTAAATGATTTTTATAGAAGATTTAACATCCCAAGTACCTGAAATTATAGTTACTAATAACCTTATATTAGAACCTGATATATCAACATATAATATAATATTACTTGTTGATCCATTCAAATCTTGTGTAGAATAATCAGTATAAATTACATTTGTACCATCCCAAATTGCAATTATTGTTCCTGCTCTCATAGTTATACCACTCATAACATAATAATCAACATAAGCTGCTCTTCCTACTGTTTTTAATAATGAAGAAATTGTAGTCGTTCCAGAAGTTAATCCAGTAACAACATCAGTATTATTATATAAAATACCATTAATTATTACATCACCAAGCACTAATGTATTATCACTATATGTTAAGCCACTACTTGTGTTATATCCATATGTTGTAGTGCTATCACGATATAATATCTCTCCATTATTTCCAATTCCTGGTAATAATCCAGAACTACCTGAGCTACCATTAGTTCCTGACGTACCATTTGTGCCGTTAGTTCCTGACGTACCATCTGCACCAGAACTACCTGATGTTCCTGACGTACCATTTGTTCCAGAACTACCAGATATACCGTTAGTTCCTGAGGTTCCAGATGTACCTGAGGTTCCAGTACTTCCTGATGTGCCTGACGTACCATTTGTTCCAGAACTACCTGAACTTCCTGACGTACCATCTGATCCAGAACTACCAGACGTGCCGTTAGTTCCTGACGTACCTGAAGTTCCAGAACTACCTGAACTACCATTAGTTCCTGATGTTCCATTTGTACCGTTAGTACCAGATGTGCCATTAGTGCCATTAGTGCCAGATGTTCCATTTGTACCGTTAGTACCAGATGTACCATCTGTGCCATTAGTGCCAGAACTACCTGATGTTCCTGACGTACCATTTGTTCCAGAACTTCCAGAAGTTCCATTAGTGCCTGAGGTTCCATTAGTGCCTGAGGTTCCATTTGTTCCAGAGCTACCTGAAGTACCAGAAAATCCACTTGTACCTGAACTTCCACTTGTGCCTGAACTTCCACTTGTGCCTGAACTTCCTGAGCTTCCGTTAGTACCTGAACTTCCATTAGTACCTGAACTTCCTGAACTTCCTGAGCTTCCGTTAGTACCTGAACTTCCATTAGTACCTGAACTTCCTGAACTACCAGAACTTCCATTAGTACCAGAACTTCCTGAACTACCACTATTTCCACTTATACCTGAAGTTCCAGATGTTCCATTAGTACCACTTGTTCCGTTCGTACCTGAACTTCCATTAGTACCACTTGTTCCATTTGTACCTGAACTTCCATTAGTACCACTTGTTCCATTTGTACCTGAACTACCTGATGTTCCATTAGTTGCACTTGTACCTGAACTACCTGATGTTCCATTAGTTGCACTTGTACCTGAACTACCGCTAGTTCCAGAACTTCCTGAACTCCCATTAGTTCCAGAAGTTCCATTAGTTGCACTTGTACCTGAGGTTCCTGATGTTCCATTAGTTGCACTTGTACCTGAGGTTCCTGATGTTCCATTAGTGCCTGATGTTCCATTAGTTCCATTAGTGCCTGATGTTCCATTAGTGCCTGATGTTCCATTAGTTCCACTTGTACCTGAGGTTCCGGAGCTACCTGATGTTCCATTAGTTGCACTTGTACCTGAACTACCTGAGGTTCCATTAGTACCTGAACTACCACTAGTTCCAGAACTTCCTGAACTACCATCAGTTCCATTAGTTCCGGATGTACCATCAGTTCCATTAGTTCCGGATGTACCATCAGTTCCATTAGTTCCAGATGTTCCATTTGTTCCTGAGCTACCTGATGTTCCATTAGTACCAGAAGTGCCATTTGTACCAGAAGTTCCTGAACTACCATAAAAAATACCATCTTTTCCTGATGTTCCTGATGTACCATCTGAACCTACACCTGAGGTTCCTGAACTTCCAAAAAATGTACCATCAACACCTGATGTGCCTGAAATACCTGAGCTACCTGATGTTCCAGACGTACCCCTTGTACCTGAAGTACCAGAACTTCCATAAAAAATGCCATCAACACCTGATGTACCAGAACTTCCTGATGTTCCAGTACTTCCTGATGTGCCTGATGTTCCGTGTGTTCCTGAAGTGCCTGAACTACCATTTTTACCAGAGGTTCCATTCGTACCACTTGTTCCATTTATACCTGATGTGCCAGAACTACCTGATGTACCAGTACTTCCTGATATGCCTGACGTACCTGATGTTCCAGTACTTCCTGATGTGCCTGAACTACCAAAAAATATACCATCAACACCTGATGTACCTGAACTTCCTGAGGTTCCAGTACTACCTGAAGTTCCTGAGCTACCTGAAGTTCCTGAGCTACCTGAAGTTCCTGATATACCTGAACTACCTGATGTACCAGTACTTCCTGATGTGCCATTTCTACCAGATGTACCAGACGTACCACGGGTTCCTGATGTACCTGAACTTCCAGAGGTTCCATCGGTACCACTTGTGCCAGAAGTGCCAGTGCTTCCAGAAGTTCCTGAAGTTCCATTAGTGCCTGATGTGCCTGTACTACCTGATGTGCCTGATGTACCTGCACTTCCAGATGTTCCTGTACTTCCAGATGTTCCTGCCGTACCTGATATTCCAGATGTGCCTGAACTTCCATAAAAAATACCATCAACACCAGAAGTTCCTGCTGAGCCTGAAGTTCCTGTACTTCCAGATATACCAGATGACCCAGATGAACCAAAAAATGTACCATCTTTACCTGAACTACCAGAAGACCCTGATCTGCCTGAACTACCTGATGTACCTGAACTACCTGATGTGCCTGAACTTCCATAAAAAATACCATCAACACCAGAAGTTCCTGAACTACCAAAAAATGTACCATCCATACCTGATGTACCTGATGATCCATAAAAATTACCATCAACGCCTGAACTACCTGATGTACCTGATGATCCATCTGTTCCACCACTAGGTGTTATAAAAATTTCACCATCAGGATAAACCTTTACATATCCTGAAGTTATTCCTGTATATTGATTAAAATATATTGTTCCACTATTTTTAACATCTAATAATTTTCCAGCATCTCCAATAACTTCTAATTTTGAATCAATAGTATGCTCAGATGAACCAATAATAATCTGTTTAGTATCAAATAATCTACCTTGTGCATCAATATAAAATTGTGGATTATGATCCATATATGATGAATATGTTGCAAATCTATAATTACTATGAGGAACAATAGTTGAAATAATTGGACTTATTTCAAAACTTGATAAAGATGATAATCTTAACCAATATAAATTATATCCAGACTCAATTAAATTATATGGTGGATTTGTTTTACTCCAAGACATAAATTCATCTTCAAAACTAATCATACCTGAATTAGTTAAATTATTAGTCATATCATAAATTTCATTAATAGAATTTATAACAGTCCAACCAGAATTAGAATCATAATATTCCAACTTTAATGTAAATCCAGATGTCTTTGAACTATCATTTAATCCAATAAAAAAACTAGAAAATGTTGTATTAAATCCAATATAAATTTTTGATGTTAAACCAGTTAATAATGAAATATTATTTGAGTCATCTGAAGCATCATGTGTAACATCTAAATATGTTATATCATCATATGAAATATTAACCTCTGTAAACAAAGGTGGTGCAATAGTAAAAGTTCCTGATTGTAATTGTGGAAATGCAGTAAAATCCCAAATATCAAATAAATTATGTCCAGTAATATTTTCAAAAGAAATATACGCACCATTCTCAAGATATATATCATCAATACTACAAGGTAAATCAGATGACCAAGATGTAAAATCTATTTCATTTCTACTTTTTCTCCAAGAAAATGTATCAGTTGTTCCAGTAGTAGATATTTTTATCTCATAAAAAATTTGATAATTCCTTGTATAAACACCAGAAACTATAACATCATCTAATCCAGATCCATTCACTCTATCTATATAATGTGTATGATAATCTAAAACATTAGATTGTTTATTTACACCAAATCTACCTCCTTGTGATACGACATAAACATCACGACCTAATTCATAATTATATAAATATTTAAAATGTCCACCTTCATTTCTATAAATATAATCTTCCCATTGTGGTGTACCATTATCAGCTATTACAAATCCTTTATCACCATCTGATATTCCATCAACCATAATATTATTATTCATATCATCGTATTCATCTGGCACATTATCAATACCATATGTATGAACAAGATTTTGTGGATTATCAATATTAACACCCAAATAACCAGGAAGAGCAGTTTTATTCATTCTATTATAATCACCCATTATAGTTCTACCAAGAGCATCAACATAAAATGCTGGCAAAGGATCTAACTGTGATGATCTAACACCAAGTCTTCTAAAACCATGTGATGAAACTAAATATACACTTGGCGCAGAAATTATAGTACTTATTGAAGATAATCTAATCCAATTATAAGAAGAATCTGTAATATCAGATAAAATAACTGATGCCCAATCATTCATTAATGATATATCCCAAGAAATTAATCCAGACGTAGTTAAATTTAATGATTGATCTATATATGAATGATCATTAAAATTTAATTCTGTCCAACCACTTAATGTTGAATATTCGACTTTTAATGTGACACCTGAGCCAAATTGTCGAATAGCACAATAAATAGAATTAAATTTTCTTAACTGACCAATATATGCTTGTGAAGTAGAACCAATTTCTAACAAATTAAATTCAGAAGATGATGAAAAAGCAGCATTGTATGTTTTATCTTTATAAACAACTATAGGAGCTTCAGAATCTGATGTAATTTTAACTTGAGCAAACATATCTGGTGCAATAGATAATGAAGATCCTGGCAATTGTGGAAATGCCCAAAATCTCCACATATCATTTATTGAATGACCAGCTAATATTGTAAAGCTAATCGTAATACCATTATCTAGCATATTAACAGTAGAACTACACATCATATCAACAGAATATGGTGTCCAAGTTGTACCATAATCAATAGATGATCTCCATTGATACCAATTTGGTGTACTACCAGAATCTGTTATTTTTATTTCATAATATCTAATTATTCTTTTATCGTAAGAACCTCCCACAACTAAACTATCATAGCCAATATCATCGATATTATTAAGATATAATGCGTGTGAATTCATACTATTTGATGACCAGTTTATACCAAACCTACCTCCTTCAGATTCCACTAAAATATCTCTTTCAGATGCATAACTATATGTATATTTAAATTCACCACTCTCATTTCTATATAAATACTCTTCAAATTTATTAATATTATTATCAGCATACATTATACCTTTATCCCCATCAGGTATACCATCAATCATCAAATGATTATGTTCAGTGTCACTTTCATCAGGCATATTATCCAAGCCATAAATATGAACCATATCTAAAGGTTGAACAGTATTAACGCCAAGATATCCAACATTAGTATATGGGCTTTCAGTTAATAAATGATTATAATCTCCCAATATAACTCTACCAGAACCATCTACATAAAACGAAGGATTTGCATCCATATACGCACTATAAACAGCTAATCTAGCTGTACCACCTAATGATAATGAATCTATAACTGGGGCAATTGATGGAATTGTAGTAGTAGTAATTCTAATCCAATATAAATTGTATTCAGATTCTCTACCGTATAATTTATATAATATCCAATCTAAATCTTGTCTATCCCATTCTATTTTACCGTCGTCAGTTAAATTATTAGTAAAATCGCTAAATGAGCCGCCACTACTTACAATTAAAATTTCTGTCCAGCCAGAAGGTGAAAAATATTCAGCTTTTAATGTAACACCAATTGCATTTTGTCCATTATTAAAATAAATTGAGTTATATGGTAATTCCCAACCAACATATATAGCGTCTGTCAATCCTGATAAACAAGTTTCAAATCCACTATATGTAGTTGATAAACCATTTGTTATATCGTTATATGTTATTCCTGTACCAGCATTAAAATCTGTAGTTGTTAATATTTCAGTAAATCCATTAGCAGCAATAGTAAATGTACCTTGTGGTAATTGTGGAAAAGCTATAAATTGCCATCTATCATATAATGTATGTCCATTATTATTTTCAAATGTAACGGTAATAGAATACTCAATATCAATAATACCATTTATTGGTATATCATTAGACCAATCACTCCATGTTTGTCCATTATCTCTTGATTTTTTCCAATGGATTTCATCTATTCCAGAAGTTACTGAAATTCTAACTTCATAAAGTGCTTGATATAATCTATCATACCATCCACCAACAATCATATCATTTAATGCACCATCAAAACCACCAAGATATTGACTATGATAATTCATTACATTAGATTGTTTATTAATACCAACTCTACCTGATCTTGAATATACCTGATTTAAATCTCCAGTTAATAAATTAGTAACATAATAATAATCACCACCTTCATCTCTATAAGTTTGAAGAGCCCATTTTTTTAAACCATCATCACCAAATACAACACTTTTATCAGATGATAGTGATCCATCTAAAAAAATAGCAGAATCTGGGCTAATATCTGTTTCATTAAGATAAGAACCTTCATTTTCACCATAAATATGAATTCTTGTCTGACCTGATAATATATTACCAATTTTTAAATAATTTCTATTATGATCAAATGTAAATCCACTATCGGTATTATATCCATAAGTAGTTCCTGTTTCTCTAAACAATATATCATATTGATTACCAATAATAGGTATTCCACCACCAAAAGTAGCGCCTGTTACATACCAAGTTTGTGTTGATGCTGAATATACTAAAATATATTTATCCTGAATGTCAGTAATATTCACATCTGATAATGTGCTTAAAGTTCCACTTATAACTAATTCCTTCCAATCTGAATCTGTTGTTAAAGTTCTATCTTCACGATCATAATCAGGTAAAGGATTTACACTTGGGTTATTTATTAATTGCCAAAATTTCTGATCGTCTAAAGTATAAACAACCATGCCTAACTTTCTCTTATCAAATGTTACATAATTTCTATAATTAGGAATAGGCACATCAATATCAGATATACTTGGAAATGGTGTAGAGCCAGAAATTGTATCACAAATTCTAAACCCACCTTGAAGATAATAATCTTCCAGCATAGCATATATTTGTCTAGGATCTTGATTACTATAATCAGGAACTATTCTTGAATCTAATTCGTGTCCGTATTCTACTGGGTTATAAAATTTTTGACCACTCATCTATTATTAATTTTTTTAAAATGAATATACATAATATTCTGGATATGCTGATGATTTTGATATTGTCCTATATATTCTATATACAATACCATTTATTGTAATATTTCCATATGTTACAGATTGTGTAGGTGTTGGATTTATTTGATAATACCTATAATATGAATCATATGCTAGAACATTAATACCTGACGTATCATTTATTTCTTTGATAACCTTATTACCAGCATTAGATAAATCAGGGATACACCAATATTTATATGTGAAACCAGCACCAAAAACATAACGTCTACCAGTAGGAGAGCCAACATATCCAACATCACGATTAAATGTTGTGAGAATTGTACTTTCAGTAACTCTAGAATTAGAATTACTACCATAATAAATATCAATAATCAAACCAGTTGTGGTGGTTGTCGTTGTTCCTGGTATAGTTGTGGTTGTTGTAGTAATAGGCACACTGAATGGTCTAACATAAATTAGATCATCATTATTACATAAAATTTTTGAAGATTCAAAGTAAACATATTCCATCAACAATTATTAATTATTTTTACTATTAACTATCTGTATAACCTGTATATAAACCATTAGCAAAATGTAAAGTTCTAGTGCCTGTTCCACTATCTCTATCAACAGGAACATCTTCTGTCATGCCAATTACAGTAGTTATATATAATTTACCAGTAGTATCAGTAACAATATAATTTGTTAATCCTGAAGATGTTAATCCTGTTAATGTTAATCCTGACGCAACAAGCAACGGTACATATAAAGATGTATTACCAGTTAAATAATAAAATTCATTATGTATAGTAGCTCCTGTCCATGCGCCATTTATGCCAGATGTGCCAGATGAGCCTGACAATCCATCCTTTCCAGATGTTCCTGATGAGCCAAAGCCACCAGTACCCCCAGAAAATGTATAAGGTACATTATGCCAGAATCCATCAAAGTACATAAGAGTATCACCTGAAGTTAAACCTGAAAGTATAACATCATCCAAATCTACAACACCAAATCCACCATATGTAGTACCACTATCATATTCAGAATCAATAGTTGCGTGTAATACATCTAAAGTAACATCATAATCTAAAGGATTACTTAAATATATTTGTGGAATTTTTACATCAACAGAGCCAGTCATTATTAATAATCTACCTAATGATTTTACAACAGGATCATTATCAAAATAATATGAAATATTATATTTTTCTTGTTCATACTGATAATATGGATCGTTTACACTATCATAAGTAACTTTTATCATTAAAAACGTAACTGCTTTACCTATAAATCCATAACTTAATGGTTGATCAGTATCACCAGCTTTTAAAATTACACGGGCTCTATATTGAGATTCGTATGGAATTTCTAAATCCTCTAAACTCAGCTTATCTAAAACATTAGGTCCTTCAACTGCGATAAAAGAACAATTCCAATTCTTTATTGTTTTTTCTGTAGGATTAAGAAGATCATTAGGAACAATCTTTGTCATAAAAAATCTTTTTTCTTTATATATAAAATTTTATTTTTAAAAATTCATATCTAAATTTTTTATATATAAGAAAAAAGAAAATTCGATGCAATATATTTTCACCAAAAAATTTGATGGAACTTTTACAATGAGCTGGATATCACCACCAGAGGAAGTATCAACACAATATCGTGATGTAAAAACATTCTCAATCACTCCAACAAACAGTATAACATCAATAACAAATTTTACTGATATCGTCAGAGGTGAAACAGATAAGCATTATTTCAAAAAATATTTTTCTTATAGTAACATAAGAAGTGGAATTAGTTATAGTGAACCAGCGGCAATTACTGGAATAACACAAGAATATTGTGCATTAGATATGCTTTATTTAAATTTATCATATTTTAGAATTGATACAGATACAATAACATTACCAACTCTTACTATAAATACTATTGTAATTGAAGGAACTTATGATATTACAGAAACGGATGAAATTATTAATGTACCTGATGATGGATATATTTTCACACCAAAAGATATTTACAAAGTTTTTAAATTAACAGGATTTGAATTATATGGAATAAATATCAATAATCTTATAATAAAATATAGATTCACACAAGATAGTGGAAGATTATATACTCCTTGGGAAATTTTAACAACTGAAAATATATCTACAATAAAATTAAATCCAGTTAGGTTTGCACAAGTTCAATATAGTGTAACAAAAATAGATAATAATATTACTTCTAAAGTTTATGATATTATATTATTAGGTGATTTTCAAAATATTAATAACAACTACTTAAAAACTAATAGATATGGTGTAAGAGAAGATTGTGCAAATTCATATCCACAATGGTCTGGTGCAACAAGTGCGCCTGGTACAGGCACTAGTAATAGTTTAGTGTGTTTATCTGGAAAAACATCTTACATGGGTGATGGTAAAGCATATAACTATAATAAAGATTGGACAACACAAGGATTAAGTTGTTATTTAACTGGTAATGTAATTGGAAATTTAACTACACAAAGTAATGATTCAACTACAAGTGCAGGCAATTTCAATCCTTATAGCTCAGATAAAATTGGTCAATGGTATAATTTCTTAGCTGGTAGCACAAATAAAATATTAGGTTGGACAATTGATTATCACTTAACAGATCCAGATGGAAATGGTATTGATAGATATTTACACGAATATCAATTATTTAATATTATTGATGTACAAAAAATAAAAATAATTGTACCAGAAAATACATTTCCAGATAATCAAGTACAAATAAATGAATATATGTTAGATATGATGGACACATTTAATATAATCATATTAAAAGATGAATTTCATAAAGCATTTGGTATTGAAAAAAGACCAGCACAAAAAGATATTATATTCTTCTGTGCTCAAAATAGATTTTATAGAGTAAGACATTCACAAGTAAAACGTGATATTATGAATATGGGTATTTATTATTCTGTAGTATTAGAAAAATACGAAAAACTTGCAAATGAACAAAATCTTTCAGCAGCATCTAAAGCTCTAATTGAGCCATTAACAGCAAATAATACACTTGATGCGCTATTCGGATTTGAAAATCATCAAGAAGAGAATAAAATTGCTAATAAACAATTCAAACCAGAAACACACGAAGTTTATAGAGCAAATATTAATCCTAAACTATCTATTATTAAAAAAGATATATTCAATTCATTAAAAGGTATAAAAATTGCAGATAATTATTACAATTTAACATCACTTTCTGCTGGTACATCAGCAGTAACATATTCATTACAAGATTCAATATTAAATGTTAGTGATAATAGAGCATTTAATGTATGGTTCAATTTTAATAATAAATTTAATGAAAATAAAATAATAGATGAATCTGTTTATCAATCATATTATATAAATAATAATTCATATTTTGAATTTTTTAATAATTATGATTCAGACCTACAACAAGGTTATAAAGTATCATATTCTAATCAGCAAATAGTTCTAACTATAAATAATCTAAATTATTCTCTAAATGTAACTGGAATAACAACAAATATTTGGTATGGCTTGACAGTAAATATTGATAACAGACAAAGAGTTATTAGTTTAAATTTATATAAAAGAAATTATAATTATAATATAAATATGTTTACTGATAGTTATCAAAGTGCATCTGTTGATTCAAATGATATAACAGGTATAACATATTATACATCAAGAGGATATAGGCCAGTTAAAAATACTGAAATTAATTCTACTTTAACAAATACAGATTTGATAAGTGTTGCGGCTATTGATTATAGTAATGTATCATTAAACAAATTTAATATTAATAAAATTATTACAATTTTTGCATCAGATATAAAATTAACAAATTTAAGAATCTTTAATGATGTAATACCAAATAATCATAAATCTATATTAATACAAAGAATTGTACAAGATGCTAATTATTTAATATTAGCAGATAATGCAACAAAGCAATTATATACAGCAAATATTAAAAATACTAGATGGGAATGAAATATATTAAAACATTTGAAACATTACAAAAAGAACCACAAATAGGTGATTATGTTGCTATTCGTTTACCACACATGGTAGCATCTCAATATGTTAGAGATAACAATCCAGGAATATTTATAGCTAAAATAGTGGATATGAAAAATAATATCTATAGAGTTCAATATGATAATACATTTAAACATATATGGAAAAATTGGTGGGTTCAAAAATTTGAATTTATTGATCACGCAAAAAATAGACGAGATTTAGATTATATCTTTAATATAGATAAATATAATCTCTAAAATTATGAAATATATTAAAACATTTGAAAATCTACAAGATATAATTAAATATGGTTATTATGTCACAATAAAAACTCCTGATGATTATCATTCAATAGATTATAATGAATTTTTAAAATCTCATATTGGTAGAGTTGAACTGATAGATGGAGATTTTAGATTATGCTATATTTATGTCAATTTTATATTTAATAATAGTGATACAAAAGAAATTCGGACACAATTTAATTATTTGCAATCATTTAATATAAATAAAGTAGATTTGTATGCACCTACTTTAGAAGACTTAAAAATAAAAATAAAAACAGAAAAATATAATTTATGAAATATATAAAATCATTTGAAAATCAGCAAAATGAAAATTGGAGACAATTCAAAGCCTATTTGATGTTACCACAAATTATAATAGAAAAAATACTATCTAAATTAATCAAATTGGTTCCTTATCTTAATATAAAATATGATGAATTAGCAGCTAAAATAGATTTTGATAGAGCTTTTGAACCATACATAGTTAAAAATGAACCAAAAAAATTAACTCTTAATGATATAGAAAATATAACATTAAGAAACAGTTTAAAAGTAACTGGATTATTTAATAACTGGAACGTATATTTTTTAAGAACAACTAAAGATCTATCAAGTTCAGTTGAAAAAGATAAAAACGTTCTATATATTTCAAAAGAAGAAATGAAAAAAGGAGATAAATATTTTGGTGAAAGATTAAGTGTAGATAACGATAATCAGATGTACATAATGTTTGCTATTAAATCTCATAGACACGACGATATGAGAAAAGAAAGAGATATTGCTTATAATAAAAAGGAAAATAAAGAATTAGAAAAAGCCGTTAATGCAGCTATTAAAGAAAATAGATATAAAAGAAGTAGATCATTTACAGGTGAATGGAATAATGATCCAATACTATTCAAAGTTGTTAGAGCAAATAGATTAGACCTTTTTAATAAAATAATGAATGTAGTATCAAAAGACGAAGCAAAAGAATTAATATCAATGAAAATAAATTCTGATGGCTGGGAAGATAATTATTATGGAAAATCTATATTAAAAGACTCTAAATCTGAAGAAATGACAAACTCTATAAACTCAATTCTATATACTCCAGAAGAATTAGAAGAAATGGAATTCAAGAATAACTTAACTAAGTTTAATTTATAAATTAAACTTATTTCCAATGTCTTTCATATTATAAACATTAATAATTTTACAGTAATAAATTTGTGTAAATTTTACACCTAAATATTCATTATGCGCTTTTACTTTAGCTGTTAGTTTTACCGTATCACCATTTTTCACATCTTGACCAATATCATAAGTTGAATATTTATTACCTTTTTCATCAATCAATTTACATTGCATTTGATTTTTATTATTATAAGCACTTGGAACTTTTAAAGCACCATATACATCAGCTTCAATTGTTATTTTATCACCAATATTACCAATAAATTCACTTGGACTTTTTTCACGATTTTTTTTGGTAACAGTTTCATAATAAAGTGCAGTATAATATTTTATCTTATCAATCATTATAGGATCATTTCCTTGATAATGATTTTCTTTAGAAAGCCAAACTATATACGTTGGATCTTCTACAAAAACCTCACCAATTGTCTCTCCACGATGCTTACCACCTGAAAAAATTTCAGATTTTGCAGCTTGAAACATACCAGCTTTTGTTCCGGTTCTATCAATAATAACTGGTATTCTACCAGCAGCTTTCTTAGCCTTCTCAACTGCGGTCATAAAATCTGTACTTAGATTTGAAATAAAATGACTACCCCTAAGACTCTCTTTCCAGAAAGTATAATAAACTGAGTATCTACCAGTTATATCTATCAGAAAATGACCATTTTTGTAATCCCAATCAGAATCAATACCTTTTTCTAAATATTCTTCAGCTTCTTTAACTTCTACATCTGTTGGTTGATGTAAAGATGTCATTTTTTGACCTTCGTTGAATTGATTATATTTTTTTATCATATATTATATTTATATAATTCTTGTTTTACTTTATATTCTTCTATTTCTTTTTTTGTTAATAATCTTATAATATTACTTTCACGAATAATAAGGCAACCATTCATATTAGAAAAATGTACGTCATAATATTGTACTTCACAATCACCATAACGTATTTCATATATTAATACAAATGATTCAATTTTAAAATTTCCGTTATCATCTATTATATCATATTCCTTATTTACTAAATTCAAATCTAATAAAACATAATCTCCTATATTATATTTATATTTTAATTTGAATTTATTATATTTTTTTATCTTCATAATATTTTATACAACGATTTATCTCCTTTTGTAGTTTATTTGGGACAATTGGTTTTTGGACATAAAATAAAATTCCCATTTCTTTAATCTTTTTAACAATTTGATTTCCGCCAGCGGTTACAATTATAATAGGTATATTAAAATTCTCTTGAATATATTCAATAGTTTCATAGCCATCCATTTGTGGCATAAATATATCTAATAATATAATATCTGGCAAATCTTGTCTAATACAAGTGATAGCATCAATTCCATTTATTGCAACTTGAGTATAATATCCTAATTTTTGGGCTATTGATTGTTGAATTATTGAACTATCAGAATCATCATCAACTATAAGTATTTTATTGTTCATAAATATTATTTAATTTATATTTATATATAAATAATTTTAAACAAAAATTAAAAAAAAATCTATACTTATAAAAATAATTATATTCATGAACATAGTTGCCACGCCTGACGATATTTTACGTCGTTGCCTTTTTTCTGATTTTAAGAGATTTGTATTAAAAGATAAATCAGAAGCTGAAATTCAGCTATTAGTAAAAGAAAATAAGCCTATATCATTATCTGAAAATGATGCATATGCTATTGGTTTGCTTAAAGTTATAGAAACAGATAATTTAATTCATAGATTTATGGTACACATGAAAGAAATAATAAACATTAAATCTACTATCTTTGATAAAAATGTATATATTTCTGTTAGAATAATTGAAAATGAATTGGAAAGTTTTAAGAAAAGATTTCCAGAGTATTGGATTGCTGATTCTGTTTATGAAAAATCAATTGCTGAAGTTATTGAGCATATTAATAAATCACAAGCGTTAATTAAAACTTTTGAAATTTTTGAATTCAAAATTAAAGATAAGAAAGTTAGGTACTTCTCATCAAAGGATATTAAAAAAATGATTGAAAACTAAAAAAAGCCTCTTTAAGAGGCTTTTTTATTATAATTTAATCTTACTAATTATTATTTTTTCAATATATTCAGAATAATTCTCTATTCCATTCTCTAAACAATATTTTTGCCACAATTTATACACATCAGGATCAATAGCAATTGTTATTGTTTTTCTTTTTTTATTCTCTGGTACAGTTTTTCTAACCATAATTTTTATTTTAATATAATTTAAAAATAATTAAAAGTTTATTTTTAGTTATATTGTTGATAATTAAATATTTGGTTAAAAGTTGATGTAAAATTGATGTTTTTTGACTTTAAAATATTTATATATAGAATAAAACAATTTATTATGAGAAGAAAAATAGAAAAAAAGAAAATGACATTTTCAATATCATTGGATGTTGATGTATTAAAAATTATAAATGAAACTATAGCCAACAGATCAAAATATATTCAGAATTGCATAATAGAAGAAATGTGCAAAAGTTTAGAAATAAAGGAAGAACTTACAAATAAAAAAATTATATTATGATAATAAGTGAATTTGCAAACGTGAAAATAGGTTCTAAAAATTTTTTATATTATAAAAATCTTAGATATCAAGTTAAATATGGCAATGAAATTGAAGTAAAAATTGAACATCTACCATCAAAAACAAAAGTTATAGTTAAAGCAAAATGTGATATTTGTGGAGAAATAAAAGAACTAGAATATCGTTCTTATCTAAAAAATATATCAAAGTATCCATTATATTGCTGTAATACATCTTGTGCAAAAATTAAAGAAAACAAAACAAAAATGGAAATATATGGTGATAATTATGAATCTATTAGAGTAAATAATATGAAAAAAACTAATAAAGAAAGATATGGTAATGAAAATGCTTCGCAGGTTTTTAGAAGAGAAAAAGATCAGACTGTTTTCATAAATCAATTAAAAAAAATTTATGAAAAAGAGGATTTTGATTATTCTAAAGTTAATTATATAAACAATTATACTAAAGTTGAAATTATATGCAAAATACATGGATCATTTGAAAAAAGACCAAATGAATTGTTATTAGGTCAAAATTGTCAAAAATGTGGTAATATTAAACATAGATTGAATATAATAAAAAGAATATCCGAAAATAAATTTAATGGTAATCAAATTTTTCCATTTTTTAATGAAAAAGGATGTGTAGAATTTGATAACATAAGTAAAAAAGAAAATATTCATATTCAGCATGCAATGAATGGTGGCGAATATTATATAAAAGAACTAGGATATTGGTTAGATGGATATGATAAAATAAATAATGTTGTATATGAATATGACGAAAAATATCACTTTACAGAAAAACAAATAATTAAAGACATAAATAGACAAAGTGAAATAGAGTCTTTTTTAAAATGCAAATTTATAAGAATTAAAGATTTTATAATTTAATTTTTAGTTCCTCATGAGGATATTGTTGCTTAACATAAACTTCAGCTTTTCTTGATTCATATTGATTCCATAATATAGTTTTAAAATCAGCATGAAATATATCAACAATATCAAAAACAATCAATTTTGTTTTCTCATTATGTAAACGAAGACCTCTACCAATTGATTGGCGAATCAACTTAGGCTCACGGAAACTGTCTGCAAACACTATATTAGTAATAGCTTTCACACTAACACCAGTCGAGAATACACCAAAACTTGCTATAAGTATTTTTGGATTAGCAGAAGTGTCCTCCATTTGCTTTTTTATATATTCCCTTTTCTCAGTAGAAGTTTGTCCATCAATATAATAAACATCCTTACCAACACAATTATCTTTTATATAATTATATAACTCTGTACCATAAACAATAGTGTGAAATAATATTAATGAATTTTGTTTAAATTTATCAACTAAATTTTTAACAAATACCTTTCTTTTAATAGAATTATGAATATACTCACGTTCAAGAGTGTACGCAGATTTGCCATCACCTCTCTTTTTAATATTATATACTCCCTCAGCAAATTTACGATTTTCATGATGAAGAAGAATAGCTTTAACCTTAAGATCAGATATAAGACCCTTATCTATTAATTTCTTCGCACTTATGTTAATTAATTTAGGACCTAAAAGAGATTGAATAGTTAATATTTCAACTGAAGTATCTGAAGGATAAGACCCACTCATTCCAAACCTAATTTTAGCACTACCAAAAGTTTTTGTTAAAATTTCTATAAGAGTATTTGCTTTTGCTGTATGTGCCTCATCACAAGCCACAACCGTAAATTGCTTGAACCATTCTCTAGGATATTTCTCCAATGATTGATAAGTACCAATATATATATTAGGTTTTTTTTCCTCTTCCCTATATTTTCTTGGTTTGTCACTCATAACCTCATCAATTCTGATATCTAAAGGCAACTTATTATCACTATTAAACCCATAATTATAATCACCTAAATCATTATAAAATTGCGTGACTAAAGAGATACTAGGAACTATTAATAAGAATTTGGAATTAGGATCAATATGTGTTAAATAATAAAAAAGTAACGTGCCAAAAACCAATGATTTTCCTCCAGCAGTTGCAATTTCAACAATTCCAAATTGATGTTTTAATATCTGAAAAATAGCATCTACTTGATGCTCATATGGTACAAAATCTTTACCATCTGAAGTTTTATGATCTTTATAAAATTCATTCACAAATTCTTGTACGTGATCTTTTGTTATTTCATTATTACGTGGAAATTGTTCTTTATTCTCTATAATAAAAGGATAACCATATTCTTTACAACATTTATAAACTTCTTGCCATAACCCAAAATTAATCACTCCATCAGAAAAATATGAAATGTCACCATTCCAAACACCTAATTTAAATCTTTTCATAAAGCGATAATTGTGTACCTTTCGTGTTAAATATAATTTTAATTGATTATACTCACCTTTAGTTGATTCTATTAAAATTAATTTACTATTATCTTGGTTAAGCTTGAACTTCATTCAATTTTTTTAATTTTTCTTTCCTAAGCTGTATTATAAATAAATCAACAGCATCATCAACAATATTACTGTCATATAATTCAGTCATTGTTACTGGTGGATATCTCATAAAACTACCATCATTACCTTCAACTATCACTGATGGTTTCCATGTATTTTCATCAATTGGTATTATTATTTCAATACCTAATTCTTCTAATCTTTCTTTTGTATATTTTATGCCGTACATTTAAGAATTTAATCGTTCTTTAATTGATATATAATCTCGAGCCAATTTAATTACATCTTCTTCTGGTGTTGCACTTGATATATCAAATTTATATTCTTTACTTTTATACGTTGCTAGAATTCTAGTATGATTATCATCTTTTTCTAATACTACAATTTGAATTTCTTCCATTTAATTAATTAATTTTTTTAATTTATTCAATTTTTCTATTCTAATTTTTCTTTTAATATAATAATTAGAATAATTTTTAACATATTCTAACTCATAATCAAACTTATCATCATAATTAAATAAAGTTTTATTATACATTTTATTTATTATTTCAAAAACATCATCATTAGTTATATCAATCACTTTTAATATTCGGAGTATCACTGCTAAAATAAGTAAATTAATATCATCACTATTTAAATCATTATCAGTAATATAATCACAAGCATAATAAAACATTTGTTGATAATATTCTTTATTTTTTTTTTGACTTTTTGATAAAAAACCTTTCCATGCTTTATTTTCTTTAAATTCTTTAACAAATGCCATAATTAATATCCTCCTAAAATATTTGCAAGTTCTATTCTATCTTTAACAGCAAAATTTATAGATTCTAAATTTTTAGATGTATCCTTTAAAAAATTAACATGTTCATCCAACTCATCTATAAATGATTGATGTTCAGATAAATCGGCTTCTATCAATCTAAGTTTTTCGGTTCCAGAAGTTTTAACTTGATAAGATGTTGCATAGAATTCAAATTTTGCTTTATGTAAAACCTTCATTTTAGCAACTAATTTATATATTTTAACTGTATATACCTTAACCTCTTCAATAACACTTTGTCTATGACTAATTGCTTCGGCTTTCACATCAACAATAGTTGCAATATCGCCTTTTAATCTTGCACTTAAATTTTTAACAATAACATTCCACTCTTTTGTTGATTCTATCATTTTCTTAGACATATCTTTACGTGAATCAATTTTTTCTTCTTCAGGCATAGTTATTCATTATTTTTTATTATATATTGTTTAATTGTATATTAGTTTAGATTTTTGTAAAATTAAGGTTAAAATAATAATCAAAACTATATTGAGTTGATGATTTTGATTGGTTATACTGAATAGTAATAATATCAAACTTATAAGGGTCATAATTAATAACACTTTTATTAATCAAATTTTCTGATTTATATACACTAACATCAAAAGTTGGATTATATTGTAGCATTATATTATCATAAATAGTTTGTTGTTTAATATCATAATATCCAACATAAAAATCTATTTTATCTAATCTATATCGTCCAAATATATTATTTGTAACATATTCATAAATAGCATTATTTATATTATTAGAATATACTTCATTAGCATTTATAATCTTAAACACTCTTTGTTCTTTAATTTTAAAAAATAAGTAATCTTTTAATATAGCTGAGCCATTTATAATTATCTGCCATCTTGTGTTATCACTTAAATTAGATGTTGTTTGAGTATATAATGATATATTTTGATTATTACCTTTTAAATCTGTTAAATTCTCATAAAATTGAGTTTCCCAAATTTCTGGTATTGTATCTTTATCATAATATTGATAACCATCATTATAATTACCAACTACTTGACTAAAATTTATAGAATCATCATTAATAACAATATTATCTTCAGAGTAAATAATTTTTCCACCGAAAAATGTACGTAACTCAGTTTGATTCATAGTACCAGGAACCGAATTCACACTAAATTTTTTTAACATTAAATTGCTCTTCATAAATTAGTCTAATTGTTTTGTTTGAATTGGATCAATAATATAATCAATATTATTGAGATTTGCAAAAGCCATCTTATTTATATTTTGATCTAAATTGGTTAAAATATAAAAATCTTTATCCCAAGATGAATTAAATATAAATCTTGAGCCATAAGAATAACCATACTCATCAACCATTGGATAAATAGATTTATCAGTATCTGTATCTTTTAATTTTAATGGTGATAAATTTGGATTAATTTTTGAATAAACTAATTCTTCTATCATACCAAAATTTTCAAAAGATGTATCAAATTTATAATTTGAATCCCATTGTTTAATACTTGTTCCTGTATATAAATATATATTATTAAATATAGGAATATCTGTAAATATTGGTTCATAACTACCATTATATCTATAAATTACATTATTTGTTGATACTGCATTTGATGCAAAAACAGTATTCATATTATTTTCTTGAATATTTAAATTCATATATCTTGCTAACGGTTCGATAACATTGTATTTTTGTTTTTGATTTGAATCATAAAATGTTTCATAATCACCATAAATATTAGAAGATGGTCCTTTTATTGAACCTTTTATATAAGATTGCTTTTTTGTTTCTAATAATTCTGGGTCATTAACAGTTAAAATAAATGGTGGATCTGCTTTTCCCCAATTTGTACCAATCATTGTACAGCCAGAATTAAAAATATTTATTGGTCCAGTTGATCCTAAAACACCTTTAGAATCAAAATAATAATATGTTATACCAGACTCAAATTCTGATAATGTATTCATATCATCAAAGGCATCATTAAAATTAGCCGCCGTAATTAATGCTGGGTCATATTCTATTGCAGTAGCAGGATAAATTAAACTATTACCAACAAGTGTTTTAGAATTATAAAATCCATATTTTTCACCAAAAACAGGAACATTATTTAAATTAATAAAAGAAGTTTGTATAGGTATTATAACATTAATAACAATTAAAATATTTTTAAATACGTCATTTAAGAAAACATGAATTCCGTTAGTTCCACTATCTATTATATTATTACTATCTATTATTCCATTTTCATATAATCCAATATATGTAATACCACTATAATAATCATACACATCATTCAATATAATTGAAAATTTATAATCATTATAATTCTTACTATAATCTGAAATAATATTTAATATTTTACCAGAAGTATCTCTTGATATCTTATTTATATTAACTGCACTAAAATTTAAGCCTTTAAATAATGTAGATGATGATGAATATACATCACCAGATTGAAAAGTTGAATACTTTAAGGTTGCTCCAGTATAAAGTAATTCATTTACCGAAAATAAATGTTTATTTTTGAAAAAATAATTAAAATAATTCACATCTTTGTTTAAATATAAATCTAAATCAAATTTATTATTAATCATAAAATCGGTTTCAATATTAGTAGTTTGATTTAAATATCTAACAATATTTCCAGTACTACCAGAAAAGAAATTACCTATTCTATAAAAATAATCTAAATTTTTTTCGGTTTCGTGTGGTACATTACTTTTAGAATCACACGCACTATTATAAATATCTCCAACATCTATTGAATTATTTAATTTATAAGGATAATCACAATTAGAATTTGAGCCAGCATACCCCCATTTAACAACCGATTGATTTTTTCTCCAAATTCCTGTCAAATCGTTAAATGAAATTTCAAATAACTCATCATCAGAAACATATTCAGATGAAACATTCATAATTTGATATTGTCCATCTTCACCTCTTGGATGTGTCATAAAACTTTTATTTAGAACTGAGATATCAGTATAATCAACAGCATATAATTTATGTTCATTAGTTACATGATAAATATCTTTTTCATAATCAAAATCAGCAAAATGAGTATTAACTCTATTAAAATCAAAATCTTTAATATCACTAAATTTTAATCTATAAACAGGATAAACAATTGGCTTAACACCATATGAATATATTGGCTTTGTATTATAATATTTACTATTTTTTCCACCTTTCCAATATTCTAATTTATCTGGATAAGAATTTATAGCATAATCACTCTGAACAAAATACTCATCACCTCTTTTCTTTAATATATGATAAATACCATCAATATTAATTATGTAAAGGTCACCAAACATAGATTTAAGCTCACCATTATCATAATATGAATCTATATTAAATCCAGAAGTATATCCGGAAATAAAATTAGTATATCCAGATGTGTTTCCAATTCTATTACAATTATAATCATAATCTTTATCCATATAATTAATAAAACATGATCTATCATTAACAGTACTAAATGTGACAGCACTCATATCAAATGTGCTAATTACTTGATAATTATAAACCAACCCATTTGGAATTCTATTAACTTGATAAAATTGGTCGTTATATTGAATCCAATATGTTTTATTTGTATAAAATCCTTCAACAAAAGGGGAATCTGTAATTTTTGTTGTCCCACTCATAAAAATATTATTCTTCAATGATAGTCCTGGTTTCAAATCAGGTGTTACATAGGATGTCAGATTTGTTATAAATTCTAATTTATCAATGTAAAATCCATAATACCTATTTAATGAATAATTTTTAATATTATCTGGTGTTGCCGGAACATCATTAAATAAAAACTTCATATTTAATATATGTGGAAAAATTAAATCATTACTTCTAAATGAATCTAATATTTCTTTTTCTAATTTAAAATGTGGTTGTTCATAATATAATATTTCTTGTAAAAATTTAGATTTAGAAGTATAAAATCCATTAACATAATCTATACCATAAAATTTAGAATATTCATATTGCTTAAAATTTAATTCAAATGAATTTTCTGGAAATAAATCATTATTTGTATAATTATTATATAAGAAATAACCTATATCACTTTGATATCTCATATCAGAAAAACTAACACATTTCCATTTATCAACAATTTGAGAATAAAAATTATCCTTATTTAATTTACTTACACTAAAATCATTATATTCTTCTTCGTATGGTGTAGGATCATCAACTCTTAATATTATAAACCCTTCAGGTAAATTATTTTTTTTTATAAATAATGGCGCTAAATATTCATAATCTTCATTATACCAATTATCCTCAACTGACTTAGCACCAGACCAATAAATATCATCAAATTGCTGACTATATTTAGAAAATGTAGTATCATTATCAGAATCATATTTAACATCAAATGCTATTTGTGATGATAATCCATCATAAAACTTAATAATCTGATCATCTAATAAATTATTTTTATTTAATAAAAAATGTTTAAATTTTTGATCTGATAATTGTTTATTGGTATCAAATGATTCTAAATATAAATTGTAATCAGAAGCAACAACTAACTTAACATTAGTTGTCAATGCTGGATTTGTTCTTAAAAGTTGAAAGCTATTATTAATCATTCATATAGTTATTTTTAAAGCATTGTTGATGTATTAGGGCTATTGAGAGTTCTTGTTGTGTAAGTTTTATTTCTAAATATTTGAAAATTAACTTCAAATTCAAATGGCCTACTTAAATTTTCTGGTTCTAAAAATATTCTTAATTTTCTAGTTACAGGGGTTGATGTTGATAAAGTTGATGGAAAAGTAACTTTATCATTTGTTCCACCAGATAATTTAAAGAAAATTTTAATTGGTAATGTGAATTTTGTACTAGCATTTATTAATTTAACTCCACCAACATCTGAATATACATAATTGTTAATATTATCAATATATGGATGAACAGTAACAGGAAAATCAGATTGATAATTAGCATCAGGAAGAGTAATTGTCAATCCAGTCCAACTAACACCACTAGTTACAGTAGAGTCAAACAAATCAATTGTAGATCCAGATGCAACACCAAGATTCCATTTATTAGAATAAAGTGAATTTCCTCTATCATCAACAGTAGAACCGGATCTATATATAGGATCAGTGCCAGAAGAATCAGATACCCAAATAAATTGATTATCAACTTGCTGATTTAACTGATCAGACGAATCAACATATGCTGCTAATGACCCATTTGCAATAGCGGTATTATAAAATCTATTATCACCAACTGTAGAAGGTACGTATTTTCTATATGAAAGTAAACCAAGTTGGTTACTAGTAGAAATATTTTCAAATTGTAAATAATAATCATCAATAGAATAAATATTATTATAATAAGTTCTCGATGTGCCGCCAAATAATGTGGCATATTCTTCACAACGAACTGCAACATTAACTGAAGCACCATTTGCTATTAAAATTTCATTTGAATTTTTAAGTAATTTAACAACAAGTTCACCTTTAGCAAGCAATATAGTTTGTTCAAGTGTTGATATTTTATCAGTTAATAATTTTAAATAAGCATTTAACATAATGACATTACCATTGGCATCCTTAAAAGATGTACCCAAATTAACATCTTGATGTGCAACATATAAATCATTAACATTATATGATTGTTGTAAATGTGTTGTCAATCCCATAGAATTAAAATTACTTAATAATTGAGATGAAATTTGATCAGTTTGTGCGTTTTGTAAAATAGTAGAACTATCATTACCAACTTGTGCTAAATCATCTGGGAATTCTATTGTTAATATATCACTCCAATCAGATTCAAGAGGAGCATTTGGCCAACCAACTTCTGATATTGATTTAACTCTAATATCAACTTTTTCATTTTGCTGTATTGAAACATCTAATTGATTTATATTTGGAGCATTAGCATCAGTAACATCTTCCACATTCCAAGTCCAAACATCTAGCGCACTATTATAAGTTCTTCCTCTTACATCACTTGAAAATTGATTCCAATTAGAAAAATATCCAGTTACAGTTGAATTTTGAGTTGAAACACTAGGATTAGTATATGCTTTAGATTGGTCTAAGACATCTCCAGTTGAGGTAGCATTTGTATAAATTGTTTGTGTCATGTTTAAATTAAAACCTTCTGTGGTGGGTTCTGAACCACCTTTGGCGCTATATCTATATTGAACCTTAAATTGTATCACCTCTTGTTTTTGTTGCTGTCCTGATGTTGTAACAACAATTGGTGCTGGAAAACTCCAAAATCCACGAATTCTGAATTTTGGTGTTTCAGTTGAAGATGATCCAGTATTTTCTGCGCTAATTTTATTTACAATAGACGTATATAATTTCGTTTGTGAATTTTGCTGATCAATTAAAGAATTTAATTGATTTTGTGCAGCTTGTTTATCAGAAACCGATTTATATTGTTTAGTGCTAACTTCCTTAGTTTTTTGCGTAATAGCGTCATTCAATTGACTTAATTGTGAATTAACAGATGTTTTTTGTGATTGTAATGCTTTTAACTTCGCTGAATTTGCAGTATTTGTCAAATGTGTATTAATTTGTACAACTTTAAAATTAGTACTATCTAAAGTAAGAACATTTGGTGTAGAACCGAATTTACTAGGAATATTTTTAACAATCATATCCTTTAATACTGATCCATAATCATATACAGTTTCACTATAATATTTATTCATTGAAACTGTATTATTAGTATCTAATACTAAATCATTACTATAAAAACAAGTACCATATGACCAAGTTGATGCTACTATACCAGAATCTGTATTAATTGGCTTAACAAAAACTACATTATATTCATCATAACCAATTGTCACTTTAATTGATTTATTAGATAATGTTGGACTATAAAATTTTAACGCTTTTGAAATAATTGGCACAGGCTCTAAACCTTCAGTTCTTTCTAAAATAACTCTAAAATTAGATTTAGCTGTACTAATCTCTTTAATTTTCCATTTTGTTGATGAATTTTTTTTATTAATAATTAATTCATCACCAATTGCTAAAGTATTTGTATTACCAGAATAATCGTAATATGTAATTGAACCTAACGCATACCATAATTTTTTATTAATAGTGTCATTATCAACGCCAACAACATCAAAAGTACCATAATATTGTAATTTCTCATAATCTAAATCAAATTGCTGTTCATCATAAGGCTGATTAGAAAACATCACACCATAATTTTTTGGATTACCATACCAAGTTGTTAAATCATCAATACTTATATTATTTTTATTTAAAAATCTATTTTCAAAATCTTTTTTAGATGTTAAACCATCTGTAGTATAATTTCCAGATGTATCTTTTTGAAATTTAATAATATATCTGCGAGATAATACTTTATTAACTTTTATATCTATTTGATCGGTTAAATCAAGTTCAACCGCTAGCATAGGATTAGACAACGATTCAAAAAATGAATTATTAATTGATGTAAATTTTGATACTGTATTTAAATTATCAATTGGATCTGGCTCACGGTTTAAGTCATCAACATAAACCCTTCTCATAGTTGTACCATCTGATACATATGCAGTTGAGTCTGCTAAACCAGCTAGTTTTCTAATATTTCTATTAGCGATATCTAATTCATTTTTTAATTGACCAACTGTTGGAAATTGATATGTTGATGATGTTCCATCACTATTCATTAAATTAACACTAACAACCGAATTTCTATTAGTTACAACATCATTTAATTTGGTTATAACTTCAATTGAATTCTTATTTAATAATGCTAATTGTTCTGCAAAAGATACAAAGGTGTTTTTCTGATTTATCATTTTGAACGATTTAATTTTTTATTATATATAAAAAAATTAACTCTACAAAATATTTTTTACTATTAAATGAAACACCTTTGTAAATTAATAATAGTTATTATCTTCTATTACTTTACTTTTTTTCTTTAATGCCACAATTCCTTGACCATCTGTTAATTGCTCAATAACATTATAATATTTTAAAGTCATTTGATAATCTTCTCTATTAAAATCATGTATCATTACAATAACATTTTCATCTATCATATCATATATTGCTTTAGCACAATATTTTCTTGCTCTTCCATCTATTAACACTTTAGTAAATTTCAAATTATTATTTTTTGGAAATTCAATATAATTCTTAAATTGTTCATATCTACATGGAATTGGATCTGGTGTATGTGCTGCAATATAATTCAATTCAATATTTTCTATATTGTAATTATCAACAGCAATTTGAATATTATTAATCCAATCTTTATCATGCTCAATAGATATTACTTTTTTTACTAATCCAGAAAAATATAAGGTAGAATTACCTGAACCCCATTCTAAAAAAATATCATCTTTATTCAAATATTTTTCAATAAACTCATATTCATATTTGTGCATTAGTGGTGTAAAAAAACTTAATTTATTCATATTTTATTTTTATTTTTATAAATTTAAACCAATAAATTTATTTTATCTATCAAATCCTGAGACATCCAATTCTTATATTCTCCAACCACGCCTTTACCAGGATTAAAATTTGGTAAATTTTTATCATTAACATTAGGTATTACATCCCCAATTTTTTTACCAATATAATTTTCAATTATCAATTTTTGATTATTAAAATCTAATAATATATCTTCATAATTCAACACAAGCATATTATCCTTATATTTCATCCATCCATCAATATGTAATTTCCACCTATTTACATAATTTTCAGGCTCAATTATAACATGAGGATCTGGTGAATATGGCAGCAAAAAATCTCTACCAATATCATCAGGTTTACTAAAAATCCAATCTTCAAATTTTGGAAATCTATCTAAATCTTTAGGAAATGGTATAAACTTATAATAACTAACCAAAACATCTTTAACATCTCTTTTTAAATAAATAACTTTATACTTCTCAAATAAAAAATCTAAATAAGACAAAACAAATTCAACTTGATGATGTGATTTACAAACTATATTTTCAATATACGAATTAACAACAATATCTTTATATGTATAATGTTTATAGTTTTCTAAAGTATATGGTATAGACTGTGGAATAAAACCAATAGTATGAAATTCTCCATTCTTATCATAATTTATTAAATTTATTAGCAAGTGAGTACCTGACCGTTCGTGAGTTATTACTATTATTGGCTTCATTTATATTTTAAAATTATTTCCTTACATTTTTTAATAAATTGATATGCATTTATTTTATCTTGAGTTGCAATATCAAAAAATCGTATTTCAAATTGATGATATAGCCAATCATCATATGTTGTACCATTACCATACCGTTTATTTAAACATTTCCATTTTTTATTTAATGACGAAGTTATTTCAAATAATTTTACATTCACGCCATATTTTGGAGCAACCCAACTAAATTCACCACCACAATCATATTCGTCTCTCAATTTGAAAGATGGACTATTCAATTTTTCATAAACTTTTTTTGTTATTCCAAAACAAGCTGGAGCAGCATAAACAAAATTAGGAGTTCTAGTTTGATTTACCTGTTCAACACCTATAATAGAATTATCATCTGAAATTTGATCAACTATATATTCATATAATTTAGGTTTTAATGGAATGCAATCAATATCAAAAAATATTAAGATATCAAAATCTAAACTTTTTATTTTTTGATCCATCCAATCATGATGAAATGATAAATCTGTAAATTCTTGGTTCAATTCCATATTAAATGTATCAAAAACTTGCTTTTGACATTCAACAACTCTTTCAGGAATATTATTCATATAACAAGAAAAAACCTGTACATTTCTACCATTAATTTCCATAAACTATCAAATAATCAACGCCTTTTTTAGTGATAAATATTTTTTCTCCATCATCAAAAATTTCCATTTTATCTGGAATAATATTCCATTCTTTTAATTTTTTAACTAAAAATAATTCATTTTTTCTTCTATCAGAATTTGTCCATTGACGATTTCCTGATTTATGATCAAAATAAAGATGATAAATTTTAACTTGTGGTATAACAATTAAATCATAACCTTTTCTAAATATATTATAAGTAAATACTGTTTCTTCTCTATGAGATGATGGCGACATTTCTAAAGGATAATCATCAGCAACAATTCTATTAAAAAAATAATTAGAATATAAATGCTCTACTTTTTTTATATCTTTTGATTGTTCGTGAACCATTTGAATATTAAATTCTGAATAAATGTTTTCTATTTTAGAATAATATCCATTTTCTTCCTTCGGCCTTTTATCAGGATTATCTTTATAAAATGAATATAAATATTTATCTATAATAATACCTGACATTGCACCAATATTAGGCTTAATATTTTTAACTAATATTTCTAATGTATTACTAGATAAAATATTATCATCATCTGTTTTAAAAACCCAACCATCTTCTATATTTTCTAGTCCTATCTGAAGAGCTGGTACAGCTCCTTTACATTGACCATAAAAATAATCAAATTCAATATTTTTTTCTTTGAATAAAACTAAAATATTTTTTAATATTTGAAAATCATAAAATTTTTTTTGTTTACTATCATCAATCAAAACTACTCTATATGGAGAGTAGGTTTGACTGAAAATTGACATTAAACAAAGTGGTAAAGTTGTTTCGTATCTATCACAAGTTGTCAACAGAATAGTAACTTTATTCTTCTTCATATATTCTAAGAACTTCTTTTACAACATCTTCTGGTTCAGGTAAATAATCATATAATGTTTTACCTTCTGGAATTTTATCAATAGTATCTGTATAAAATTCTGTATGTCTTATTTCAAGATCATCTAGTAGTAAAGATTTTTGCATTGCTCTTGTTTTATAAGATTGTGTGCCATTTCTAAATGGTAGTATATGCTCAGCATGTTTACAAGTTGGCATAACGACAATCCAATTATCAAATGCGCCAGCAATATGTAAAGGTGATGAATCGTTAGTTACAAGCACCTTTGATAATGA
>Ga0302292_1000318_pt1 | contig 34322 bp, 36 predicted proteins | sample III_Fen_N2_1_FD_194553 | JGI IMG/M metagenome (GOLD analysis project Ga0302292, IMG submission 194553) | Peat permafrost microbial communities from Stordalen Mire near Abisko, Sweden - III_Fen_N2_1 | ecosystem: Environmental > Terrestrial > Soil > Wetlands > Permafrost | place: Sweden: Abisko...
AGTGTAGCAGCCAGTGCTCCAAAGGTTAATTAATCTGCTTCGAACATAAAATCTAGCCTGTCGGTTTGTGAACCTTTTCCGACAGGCTTTTTTTATGCAACAACGAACCGAAAAGCTTGGACAATTGACCCTCGAAGGAGCAAATTGCAGCTCAAAGCTTCGACGTCGTACCTTTTTGCAAAAAATTACACCTAACAAGCTTCAACATTAAACCTTTATAGCTGCAAATTAATCCTCTGTAGCCTCAAGGTCGAAGCCCCAAGAGGCAATTTCCCCCCTACAAGGTTCGACATCGAACCTTAGGAATAGCAAATTGCTGCCCAATAGCTTCGATGTCGAAGCTTTGAGGAGCAATTTGCTCCTTGTAAGGGGGAAAATAGAGACTGTAAAGTAAATTGTGTAAATTCATTTATTAGAACACAAAACAGAGTAAATGTTTAGGAAAAATAAAATTGCCATTCAGCAATTTATAAGATTTAAAGTATACATTTGAATAATGAAAGTGTTACATAAAAAGAATAAAAGCTTTACCTACACAACCATATTGGTGCTATAAGTAAAGTTTTACTTCTCGCGGACTTATAGTCCGTGCTAAAAAGACAGTAATTAGAAATGAAGATTTCGTTTCTTTTCGTTTAACAATATTACAGAAATGTATAAAAAGGAAACGTTTTACTAAGCACGAACTGCAAGTCCGCACTAGCGGGCTGTGATTTCGGAATAATTTTTACGTTGTCTTTTCAAACCACGAATCGGGATTTCGATACATGCAAATTACAGCAAGTATTTCTATCGTTTCAAATTCTTGAGAAACGGTGTAATGAAGCATGTAAGGGAATTTTTTAACAATAGCTGTACGAATTATTTTGTACCTAACTGCACATCCTAGCGGATTCTTTTGTATACTTTTAATTGTTGCTTGAATACTTTTATAAAAACGAAATCCCAAATTTGCTTGTTGTCCATTGTACCAATCAATAGTATCAACAATATCAAGCGTTGCAGAGGGATTGATACTTATTTTATAAGCCATATTTGTTGTTTATTTCTTTTTGCACATCGTCCCAATTCAAATAGTCTTCGCTTTTACTCTCCAATCTTTGGTCAAGAATCGCTTTGTGCCATTGGGGTATTTCGTTGGCATCGGAAACAGCTTCAATTTTTTTGACAAATGAAACACTTTTCATTAATTCAACAAAGATGTTTTCTTTATTGTCTTCTATTGTGACCGAAAAAGTTTTCATCTGTTTATGTTTTAAATTGTTTTTTATTTGTCAGATGGAATATGCCATAAATAATCATTGCTGTTGATATGCAAGTTTTACTTATGGCTATTTCATCGTATTAAAATTAACTTTTGTTTATAGTGCAAATATACAATCAAAACCGAAAGATAAGTTTCAATTTTAAAAAATAGTAACTCTTTCATAGCAACTTAAATTCAACTGAATACATAATAATATTAGACAAGCAAACCTCAGTTCGCTGAAGGCTGTAAACAACAACCCAAGCACTAACGAATAATCGAAGCGAGTTCGGCATGCGGTTTCACCGCCGTCGTATTATAACAGCAGGCTGTGCCTGCAAAAAGAAACAATAAAAGCCAAGCAGAAAACTCAACGACATTGTTTACAAACTAAAATACCTACTTTTGCAAAAAAGAATTAAGTGAAAATTGGTACAATAGAATTTAGCAAATATCCAGTATTTGCAGCTCCCATGGAAGATGTTTCGGAACCATCGTTTCGTTTCATGTGCAAAAAACATGGTGCTGATATGCTTTACACCGAATTTGCATCGTGCGATGCATTGGTGAGAAATGTTAATAAAACCACTCGCAAACTAATTACATACGAATACGAACGTCCGGTAGCAGTTCAAATCTTTGGTCGCGATCCGCAAGCTATGGCCGATGCAGCACGAATAGCCGAAGAATCGAAACCCGATATTATAGATATTAACTTTGGTTGTCCAGTAAAAAAAGTTGCTGGCAAAGGTTCTGGCGCTGGTTTGTTACGTAATTTACCATTGATGAAAGAAATTGCCGAAGCCGTTGTTCAGGCGGTAAAAGTTCCGGTAACAGCTAAAACTCGCTTAGGTTGGGACGACCATGATAAACCAATTGTTTCGGTTGCCGAAATGCTTCAAGATTGCGGAATCCAAGCACTTACTATTCATGGTCGCACACGTGCTCAAATGTATACTGGCGAAGCCGATTGGACTTTAATTGGCGATGTGAAAAATAATCCTCGGATGACCATTCCAATTATTGGAAATGGAGACATCGATTCACCAGAAAAGGCAAAGATGATGTTCGAACAATTTGGTGTTGATGCTATAATGATAGGCCGTGCAAGTATTGGAAATCCTTGGATTTTCCGAGATGTGAAACACTATCTTACTACTGGTAAATTTGCGAATACGTTCACGTTACAAGAACAAATTGACGAATTGAAAGAATTTACCTTAAAATCGGTAGAGTTTAAAGGTCTTCCGGGTGGAGTAATTCACATGCGCCGACAATTTGCCAAATCGTTTAAAGGATTGGAAAACTTTAAAGAAACAAGAGTAAAACTATTAAAACTAGAAAAATTGGACGATGTAATGAATTTGTTGGATGATATTGCAACAAAGTGGTAAGCGAAGATTACAATTTCAAATGAGAATATTAACTCATTCGACTAATACTATCGTCTACCGTTTCACAAATAGTAAAAACAGTATCTAATTGCATTACATAAATAATTTCCTTCACCTCCGAAGCTAAATTACATAGTATAAATGTAGAATTAGTTTGTTTTGCAGTTCTTAAATTTGAAATTAACGCACCAAAGGCAGAACTATCAATAAAACGAATACCTTCCAAATCAAAAACGACTTTTGCTCCTGATTCACTTAAAAAGTGGTTTATTTGTTCTTTAACTGTTTGCGAAACAACGGCATTAAATCTATTTATACCATCAAAAGAAGCAACATTAACACCTTTAATATCTTTTACAATCAAAATTGAATTCATAACATTTAAGATTTATATTCATTAACGACTAAATCGAGCTCCAAATCAACCTCTTTAGATGTAAAGATATAACTTTGTATGAAAGGTTCAAACTCTGAAAGTGGAATATTTTCATTTTCCTCGAAATACAAAAGTTTTTCATCTAAACAATTAACCCCCATTATAGCTAATGCACCTTTGATTTTGTGCGTTGTTCGAACTAAACCTTCAACATCTTTTTGCGCAAAATATGTTTGAAGTTTCTCTTTAAAAACTGGAACTTGCGCTCGATATATATCAATCATTTCCAAGAGAAACTCTGCATTTTTACTTGACATTTGATTCAAGTAATATAAATTTATATAATTGTATTTATTACTGTTTTCCATGTTGTATTTTCTTCTAAAACAAATGTAATCATTTACCTTTTACGATTACTATTTTTTCTCATTTTTTTAATTCAAAAATTTGTTTTTAAAAAAGTTTCTTTATCTTTGTTTATCAATTTTAACGAAATGAAAAGTATTCAAATTCAATTATGGTGGTGGCACAGTTCAGTATTTTTACAATAGTGAAGGGATGCCCCGTATGAAAGAAATTCAAATATAAGGAAAGGCTCACCAAATCACGGTGAGCCTTTTTTGTTTAATATTTACAAAATGAAAAAGATATCAATAAAAACAAAATCGAGAACGCTAATCGCTGATATTCTTACTCCGGTAAGCATTTATCTTAAGATTAGAGACAAGTTTGCCAATCCAATCTTGCTTGAAAGTACAGATTTTAATGGTGATGAAAATAGTTATTCTATTGTATGTTTCAATCCAATTGCAACATTTCAAGTAAATAACGGAATGCTCAGTAAGCAATGGCCTGATGGAATTGATGAAGAATACGCTATTGATGCATCGCATTCGGTTCCCGATCATTTGCAATCGTTTATCAATTCCTTTGAAATAGATACATCGGAAGCTCCGTTACGATTGGATGGTTTCTTTGGTTATTCGGCTTACGATTCGGTACAATATTTCGAAACCGTTAAACTGCAAAAACCAACTAAAGAAGAAAATAAGATTCCTGAACTCCTGTATAGTTTTTATAAATATGTGATAGTTTTTAATCACTTTAAAAGTGAACTGTATATTATTGAAAATTTGCTTGAAGGAGAAGAAACGACAATCGATACAATCGAATATATATTAAAAGGGAATGTCGTTTCGGAACATAGTTTCCAAACTAAAAACGGCGAAACATCGAATTTAACTGATGCTAAATTTATAGAAATAGTAAAGAAAGGTAAACAAAGTTGTTTCCGTGGCGATGTATTTCAAATTGTACTATCTCGTCAATTTTCGCAACAATTTACTGGTGATGAATTCTGTGTTTATCGAGCCTTACGTTCAATAAATCCATCACCCTACTTGTTCTTCTTCGATTATGGCAATTTCCGTATTTTCGGTTCATCGCCCGAAGCTCAATTGATCATTCGCGATGGACGAGCAATTATTAATCCAATTGCCGGAACCTTTAAACGTACCGGCGACGATTTAAAAGATGCAGAACTTGCAATTGAATTGACAAACGATCCGAAAGAAAATGCAGAACATGTAATGTTGGTCGATCTAGCTCGAAACGATCTTAGTCGCAATGGCGAAGATGTAAAAGTTGACAAATATCGTGAAGTTCAATATTTCTCGCATGTCATCCATTTGGTTTCAAAAGTTTCGGGGAAATTGCAAACTGGTGCTAATCCCATGCGAGTTATGGCTGATACTTTTCCTGCTGGAACATTAAGCGGAGCGCCAAAATTCCGAGCAATGGAACTCATTTCACAATACGAACCGCAAGGACGTGGATATTATGGTGGATGCATTGGATATATTGACCTCAACGGCAATCTAAACCAAGCAATTATGATTCGTACATTCCTCAGCAAGAATAATACACTGTATTATCAAGCTGGTGCTGGTGTTGTTGCCAAGTCGGTTGAAGAAAGCGAATTGCAGGAAGTAAACAATAAATTGGCTGCACTGAAAAAAGCCATTCAATTAGCAGAAAAATTATAAGACATAGAAAAACATAAAACTATGAGAAAGATATTAGTCCTCGATAATTACGATTCATTTACATACAATCTAATTCATTATGTAAAAGAATTAACAAGCGACCAAGTAGATGTTTTCCGAAATGATAAAATATCGCTGAGCGAAGTTGCTCATTACGACAAAATCCTTTTATCTCCAGGTCCAGGAATTCCTTCCGAAGCTGGAATAATGCCCGAATTGGTTAAAAAATATGGTGCAACGAAAAGCATTTTTGGTGTCTGTCTTGGTCAGCAATGCATTGCCGAAGTATATGGTGGTAAAATTGTGAATCTCGATAATGTGTATCATGGTGTGGAATCGGAAATTCGCGTTGTTGATGAAACAGAACTTTTGTTCAAAGGTTTACCAGAAACATTTATGGCAGGACGTTACCATTCGTGGAATGTAGAGAGCGAAAACCTACCATTTTGTTTAAAAGTTACAGCTGTCGATAATGACGGAATGGTAATGGCAATTAGTCATATTAGCCATGATGTTCGTGGTGTTCAATTTCATCCAGAATCGGTATTAACACCGCTGGGGAAATTAATGATAAAAAACTGGTTAATGTAGAGACAGGTTGCAACCTGTCTCTACAACAAACATAAACTTAAGAATCTAATGAAACAAATATTAACATCACTTTTCGAACATCAAACTCTTTCGAAAGAACAAGCAAAATCAGCACTTCGCGATATTACCGCAGGAAAGTGTAACGAAAGCGAAATGACCGCATTCATTTCTGTTTTTTGTATGCGTCCTATAACGGTTGACGAATTAAGTGGATTTAGAGAAACGCTGCAAGATCTATGTCTTCATATCGATTTGGAAACTCCAAACATTCTCGATATGTGCGGAACTGGTGGCGATGGTAAACATACTTTTAACATTTCAACGCTGGCATCTTTTGTTGCTGCAGGTTCAGGTGTAAAGATAGCTAAACATGGTAATTACGGCGTATCGTCAGGTTGTGGTTCATCGAATGTAATAGAATCATTAGGATATACATTTAGCAACGATCCAGCTGATTTAAAAACAACAATGCAACGTGCCGGAATCTGTTTTATGCATGCTCAATTATTCCATCCTGCAATGAAAAATGTTGCGCCAATTCGACGTGCTTTGGGAATTAAAACCTTTTTCAATATGCTTGGACCAATCATTAATCCAGCATTTCCAGGAAAACAAGTTACTGGTGTTTACAGCAAAGATGTAGCACGTTTATATAAATATGTTTTGGAAAAAACGGCACAAGATTTTATCATTCTTTATAGTCTTGATGGTTATGACGAAATTTCGTTAACAAGTCCGTTTATAATGATCTCGAAAGATAGAGAAGAAGTGATTTATCCAGCAGATTTAGGCTTTCCAACGTATACATTGAAAGATATCGCTGGTGGAGAATCGGTTGAGGAATCAACAAAAATATTTACTTCAGTACTCGAGGGCAAAGGAACCAAAGCTCAAAACGATGTGGTTATTGTTAATGCAGCCATGGGAATACTTTGTTCTAACCCACGATTAAACATTAAAGAAAGTATAGAAAAAGCTCGCGAATCATTGATGACTGGAAAAGCACTAGAAACACTGCATTTGTTTTTAAATAAATAGATGATTTATTACAAAAGCTTTTTAAAAAATAATACACAAGTAATCCATTTTATGCTATTTTTGCATGGAATTTTAAAATAACTTAAATTTTATAAAAAATGAAAAAATTACTAATCGGAATAGCAACACTTTCAGTACTTGCATCATGTTCGAACAAAAACAAAGTTAAACTTACAACAGAAGAAGATAAAGTAAGCTATGCAATAGGATTAGATATTGCAAAAAGCTTCAGACAAAACAAATTAGATACATTATTAAATTCAGAAGCAATAGGTAAAGGTATCGTTGATGGTTTAGCAAAAAACCCAGAATATTTACTAAATCCAGATTCAGCAGTTAAATTTCTTGAGCGTTATACTAAAAAGCTAAGAGAAAAACAACAAGCTTCAGAATCTAAGAAATACGAAAAAAATATCGAAATTGGTAAAAAATTCTTAGAAGATAACAAAAAACAAGCAGGCATTGTTGTTCTACCTAGTGGTCTTCAATACAAAATTGAAAAAGCTGGTAATGGACCAAAACCAACTGCAAAAGATGTTGTAAAAGTAAATTACAAAGGAACATTCATTGATGGTAAAGTATTTGATTCATCATATGAAAGAAAAGAACCTGCAACTTTCCCAGTAGCTGGTGGAATTATTCAAGGATGGTCAGAAGTACTTCAAATAATGCCAGTTGGTTCAAAATGGACAGTTTATATTCCTCAAGAACTTGCTTATGGTGCTAACTTAGACGGTAGAATTCCAGTACCTCCATATTCAACACTTATTTTCGAAATTGAATTACTTTCGATAGAAAAACAATAATAAATAAAATATTTAGAAGGATTTATCGTTTACGGTAAATCCTTTTTTTTTACAAATTTTTAAACTATTACAATCATGAAAAAGAGTATCATTACATTAGGTATTTTATCTGTATTGGCTTTTTCTGCTAATGCACAAATTAAGTTAAAATCAACACTCGACAGTATTTCTTACAGTATTGGCGTAAACATTGCTCGTTCATTGCAACAACAAAGTCTTGATTCTATTGATCCATACGTTATGGTTAAAGGAATAAATGATGTTTTTGGCAGTCGTCAACTTGATGTTGATGAAGCAAAAGGTGGAGCTTTAATTCAAAAATTTGTGATGGATGCAAAATCAAAAAAACTCGACAAAAACAAAGCAATCAGCGAAAAATTCTTGAATGAAAACAAGAAAAAGAAAGGTGTAATAGTTACAGCAAGCGGATTGCAATACGAAATATTGACAAAAGGTACAGGAGTTCTTCCAAAATCAACAGATAAGGTAACCGTTCATTATGTTGGAACATTAATCGATGGCAGAAAATTTGATAGTTCAATTGATAGAGGTCAACCAGCAACATTCCCAGTTACAGGAGTAATAAAAGGATGGGTTGAAGCATTACAATTGATGCCAGTAGGTTCAAAATGGAGATTATACATCCCTGCCGATTTAGCTTATGGTCAAAATCCACAACCAGGTGGAATTATTGAACCAAATATGGCTTTACTTTTTGATGTAGAATTACTGAAAATTGATAATCAATAAGAATTTATAAATAACACATTAATGAAGCACCCAACTATAGAAAGTATTAGTTGGGTGTTTTATAATTTTTAATAATAGCTAGATGAAAGTTGCAGTAGTTGGAACCGGATACGTTGGATTAGTAACGGGAACATGTCTTTCACAAACAGGAGTTTCTGTTGTTTGTATTGACATTAACCAACAAAAAATTGATAATCTGAGAAAAGGAATTATTCCTATTTTCGAACCTGGTCTAGATGATCTTGTAATCAAAAATACAGAAGAAGATCGATTAACGTTTTCAACAAATCTGAGCGAAAGCATTCAAGGTTGTGAAGCTATTTTTATAGCTGTTGGAACACCCTCGGACGAAGATGGAAGTGCTGATTTGAAATATGTTATTGGTGTAGCGTCTGAAATTGGAAAAGCAATGTCAAACTATACCGTTGTCATTACGAAAAGTACCGTTCCTGTTGGCACATCACAAAAAGTTAAAGAAGCAATTTCAGCAGAATTGCAAAAACGTGGTGTTTCGATAGAATTTGATGTTGCATCGAATCCCGAATTTTTGAAAGAAGGAGCTGCAATTGACGACTTTATGAAACCAGACCGGATAGTTATTGGTACCGAAAGTGAAAGAGCTGAGAAGGTATTAAGCAAAATATACAAACCATTTATCATGAATGGTCATCCATTAATTTTCATGAATATACCTTCAGCAGAATTAACAAAATATGCAGCAAATGCAATGTTAGCAACTCGAATAAGTTTTATGAATGATATTGCAAATCTTTGTGAAATCGTTGGTGCCGATATTAATTTAATCAGAAAAGGAATTGGAACCGATACAAGAATTGGAAGTAAATTTCTGTATCCTGGAGTTGGATATGGTGGCTCATGTTTTCCTAAAGATGTAAAAGCTATCATCAAAACGGCTAAAGATTTGAATTACGAATTACAGGTTTTAAAAGCAGTTGAGGCTGTTAATGAAGACCAAAAATCGATACTTTTCAATAAAATAAAAAGCCATTTTAAGGGCGAATTGAACGGTAAAAAGATTGCTCTTTGGGGGCTTTCATTTAAACCAAACACTGATGATATGCGAGAAGCTCCATCTTTGGTTATGATAAAAAAGCTACTTGAAGCTGGATGTGAAGTTACAGCTTTCGACCCTGTTGCAATGGAAGAAGCACACAAAATTATTGGCGACAAAATAACCTATTGCAAACATCAATACGACGGCATTGTTGATGCCGATGCATTAGTAATTTTAACTGAATGGCAAGTATTTAGAATGCCCGATTTTGACAAAGTTTCAGAATTATTAAAGAATAAACTTATCTTTGACGGTCGAAATATATTTGATATTGAAGATATAAAAGAATTGGGCTATGCCTATTATTCAATAGGTCGCTTATCTGTTAATGTATAAAAAATGAAGAGAATATTAGTAACCGGTGGAGCGGGTTTTATTGGAAGTCAGCTTTGTGAAAGACTTTTAAACGAAGGAAATGATGTCATCTGTATGGACAATTATTTTACTGGTTCGAAAAACAATATCGTTCATTTACTTTCAAATCCCTATTTCGAACTTGTTCGACACGATGTAACAACACCATTTTATGCCGAAGTTGATGAAATATACAATTTAGCATGTCCAGCATCACCAGTTCATTACCAATACAATCCTATTAAAACAATTAAGACTTCTGTAATGGGAGCAATTAATATGCTTGGACTTGCAAAACGAGTAAAAGCAACAATATTACAAGCATCAACCAGTGAAGTTTATGGAGATCCAACGGTTCATCCACAACCAGAATCGTATTGGGGAAATGTAAATACTATTGGCATTCGTTCATGCTACGACGAAGGAAAACGTTGCGCTGAAACCTTGTTTATGGATTATCACAAACAAAATGATGTTGCAATTAAAATCATTCGAATTTTCAATACTTACGGACCAAAGATGCATCCGAACGATGGTCGCGTTGTATCGAACTTCATAGTTCAAGCATTACAAGGACATGATATTACCATCTTTGGTGATGGTTCTCAAACTCGCAGTTTTCAATATGTTGATGATTTACTAGAAGGTATGATTCGTATGATGAAAACCGATAAATCGATTATAGGTCCGGTGAATATTGGTAATCCAGGTGAATTCTCAATTAAGGAATTGGCTGAAAAAGTGATTGCAATGACGAATTCAAAATCGAAAATTATATATTTACCTTTACCACAAGATGACCCAACTCAGCGTAAACCAAATATTGAATTGGCTCACAAGATACTTAATGGTTGGGAACCAACTATTAAACTCGAACAAGGATTAGTAAAAACGATAGAATATTTTGATAATTATTTAAAGAACAATTAAACCCTAGGTATGAAAGGTATAATATTAGCAGGTGGATCAGGTACACGCCTTTATCCATTAACGAAAGCGATATCAAAACAAATGGTTCCAATCTATGATAAACCAATGATTTACTATCCCCTTTCAGTTTTAATGCTTGCTGGAATCAGAGAAATTTTGATAATTTCTACGCCACAAGATTTACCGTTGTTTAAGAAACTATTTGGCGATGGTTCGCAATTGGGAATTACTTTAGAATATGCTGAACAACCATCTCCTGATGGACTTGCTCAAGCATTTATTATTGGCGACAAATTTATTGGCAATGATTCTTGTTGCTTAATTCTAGGAGACAATATTTTCTATGGTCATAATTTTGGAAAAGTATTAACAGATTCAGCAAAACTACAAGACGGCGCAATCGTTTTTGGGTATTATGTAAATGATCCAACAAGCTATGGTGTTGTTGAATTTGATGATAACAGAAATGTTGTTAGTCTTGTAGAAAAACCCAAAGAACCAAAATCGAATTATGCTGTTACTGGTTTATATTTCTACGACAATACAGTTGTTGCAAAAGCGAAATCGTTAAAACCATCACCAAGAGGCGAATTAGAAATTACTGATTTAAATAAATTATATCTTGCTGAGAAGAAATTAAATGTTCAGTTACTAGGACGTGGTTTTGCTTGGTTAGATACAGGAACTCACGAAAACCTTCTTGAAGCAAGTAATTATGTTGCAACTATTGAAAATCGTCAAGGTTTGAAAGTTGCATGTATAGAAGAAATAGCTTATAAGAAAGGATATATCACAAAAGAGCAATTACTTGCTTTAGCTGAACCATTGAAGAAAAATCAATATGGTCAATATTTAATTAACATTGTAAACATTAAACGTTTCGAATAATGAAAATCATAGAAACTGGAATAACGGATTTAGTAATTATCGAACCTCGAATTTTTCCAGATGCAAGAGGGTACTTCTTTGAAAGTTACAGTCAAGTAGCATTAGAAAAAGCTGGTATTACAACTAATTTTGTTCAAGATAACCAATCTAAATCGACTTACGGTGTAATACGCGGTTTACATTATCAAAAACCACCTCATACTCAAACCAAATTAGTTAGAGCTTTGCAAGGTTCTATTTATGACGTAGCTGTGGATTTACGCAAAGATTCAGAAACTTATGGTAAATGGTTTGGTTGCGAATTATCTGACGAAAACAAACGTCAATTATTAGTTCCCAAAGGTTTTGCACATGGTTTTTCCGTAATGAGCGAAACAGCTGTTGTATTCTATAAATGCGACGATTTCTATCATCCAGAATGTGAAGAAGGAATTGTATTCTATGATGAAACATTACAAATCGATTGGAAAGTTGATCTTTCGAAAGTTATCATTTCGGAAAAAGATAAAAAGAATTTAGAGTTTAAATCGTTCGTATCACCTTTTTAAAATGGCAACAATACTTGTAACAGGCGCAAACGGTCAATTGGGTAATGAACTTCGAGTTCTTGAAAAATCATATCCTTCATTTACGTTCTTATTTACCGATTATGAAGAACTTGATATAACAAATCAAGATGCAGTTCTTGCATTTTTCGAACAACATAAACCACAGTATTTAATAAATTGTGCTGCATATACAGCAGTTGATAAAGCTGAAACAGATCAAGATAAATGTTATGCAATAAATGCTGATGCACCTTGTATTTTAGCTATTGCAGCTACAAAATATAATTGCAAATTCATACATATTTCTACCGATTATGTTTTTGATGGCAGTTCGCATATTCCATATACTGAAACGATGCCGATTAAACCAATGTCGGTTTATGGTACTTCGAAAGCTATGGGCGAAACAAATGTTGTGGCTGAAAATAAAGATGCTATCATTATTCGTACATCATGGTTATATTCATCGTTTGGAAATAATTTTGTAAAATCGATGATTAAATATGGCACTGAACGCGACGAATTAAACATCGTTTTCGATCAAATCGGAACACCTACTTATGCTCGTGATTTAGCAAAATCAGTTTTAGAAATTATTACCAAAACTGCTACTGGAACACAAGAATGGACTGCAGGAATCTATCATTTCTCGAACGAAGGAGTTTGTTCTTGGTACGATTTTACAAAAGAAATTCATGCTATTAAAGGCATTTCATGTAATGTAAAACCAATAGAATCGAAGGAATATCCTACTCCAGTTCGCCGTCCTCATTACAGCGTATTAAACAAGAAAAAAATTAAAACAACTTTCGAAATAACAATTCCATATTGGAAAGATAGTTTGGAAGATTGTTTAAAACTTTTATAAGAGAAGCCTCTCCCTAAATCCCTCTCCAGTGGAGAGGGACTTAAACAGCCAATTGGCAATCAGTTTCAGGTTGTATAATTATCAAAAAAAGCATATTTTTGCGAACTGAATTTGTTTAACAAATAAATTGAATATCAATCTAAAATGGATACAACAATAAAAATAAAAGCAGAAGAATGGCTTAAAGGGAACTTTGATGAAGCCACAAAACAAGAAGTAAAACGCTTAATCGAAGAAGACGGTACAGAAATTGTCGATTCATTTTATCGTACGCTTGAGTTCGGAACAGGTGGATTACGTGGGATTATGGGTGCTGGAACTAACCGTATGAATATTTATACTGTTGGAATGGCTACACAAGGTCTTTCGAACTACCTCATTAAGAATTTTAAAGGAGAAGAAATAAAAGTTGCCGTTGCATACGACAGCCGTAATAACAGTAAATTATTTGCAGAAACAACTGCGAAAATATTTGCTGCTAATGGCTTTAAAGTATATCTTTTCGATGCACTTCGCCCTACTCCAGAACTATCGTTTGCAATTCGTCATTTTGGTTGCAAAAGTGGCGTTGTTATTACAGCATCGCACAATCCAAAAGAATACAACGGATACAAAGCATATTGGGACGATGGCGGACAAGTTGTTCCTCCACACGATAAAAATATTATTACCGAAGTTGAAAATATTACATCAATAGATCTAGTAAAATGGTCGGGAAATGATGGTAATATCCAAATGGTAGGTAAAGAAGTTGACGAGGTTTATACCGATTTAATCAAAGCTCTTTCATTGAATCCAGAGTGTATTGCAAAACACAAGGATATGAAAATTGTGTACACTCCAATTCACGGTTCGGGAGTTGAACTTGTGCCAATGGCATTGAAAAAATTTGGTTTTACCAACATCATTACTGTTCCTGAACAACAAATTGTAAATGGTAATTTCCCAACAGTAAAATCGCCAAATCCAGAAGAATCGGCAACATTAAAAATGGCTACCGATAAAGCTAAAGAAGTTGGTGCTGAATTAGTTTTAGCAACAGACCCTGATGCTGACCGCGTAGGAATTGCGATTAAAAACGATAAAGGCGAACTCATTCTGATGAATGGTAACCAAACTGCAGCTATTTTGATTTACTATTTATTAAGTCAATGGAAAGCTAAAGGTAAAATTCAAGGCAAAGAATATATTGTTAAAACAATTGTTACAACAGAATTATTAGCCGATATGGCCACAAAATTCGGTGTAGAATATTTCGATGTTCTTACTGGATTTAAATATATTGCAGAAATAATTAAACAATTAGAAAGCACAAAAACCTACATTGGTGGCGGTGAAGAAAGCTACGGTTATTTAGCAGGAGATTTTGTTCGCGACAAAGATGCAGTTATGGCTTGCTCTCTAATTGCTGAAGCTGCTGCTTGGGCTAAAGATCAAGGTAAAATGTTGTACGACGTATTACTTGATATCTATGTTGAATTTGGCTTTTATAAAGAATCGTTATTAAACATTACGAAAAAAGGAAAATCTGGAGCCGAAGAAATTCAAGCTATGATGGCAGGTTACCGTCAAAATCCTCCAATGATAATTAACGGTTCGAAAGTAGTTTTAATAAAAGATTACAAAGAACAAGTTATCAAAGATTTTGCAAAAGGAACAACCACGAAACTCGATATGTCAAAATCAGACGTTCTTCAATTCTTTACCGAAGATGGTTCTAAAATATCAATTCGTCCTTCGGGAACAGAACCAAAGATTAAATTCTATTTTGGAATAAAAGAAGCTCTTTGTTGCAAAGAAAAATATGCTGAGGTAAATCAAAAATTAGATGATAAATTGAATAACATCATTAAGTCGTTGAATTTATAATTCACTTAAATACAATAATGAAAAGGGAAATTTCGAAAGAAGTTTCCCTTTTTTATGTTTACCGTTTGCATTGCAAACAAAATCCACGGTGCACGCAGATTGTTCCTCCACAACTTTTACAATGCCATCGGTCTTTCTCATTTTTTGCGAATTGTTCTAAACCAATGATCTTAATACTTTCAAGATTTTCGAGCATGCTCATTTTATATTTTGTGCGATATCGTTTATCGAGTTGCTTCAGTTTTGTGCAGGGATATTTTGGGCAGTCGAAACAAAATTTTGAATCTAATTTGTTTACGATTTCACAGTTTCGGATAATACAAGTAATACAACTTTTGGATTTATTTTCGTTTGATGCCCGACAACCTTTACATGGTTTTCTTTCACGAAGATATGCTAAACATATTCCACAGTTCATTCCACAGGCTGCTATCAAATTCTTATCTGATAATGTTGTCTCGTTTCCCATAGTAAAACAAAGCTACATAGTTTAGGTTTGATTGATTGATTTTATTAAAAACGAACTAATCTAATAATCCCTTACCATTGAGAATTTGCTGCATATATTTCTCAACCCTTGCCTCTCGAGTTTTCGATTGTTTGGGTTCGGTGAAATAAAAATTATATGCTCGTTGCCGTCCTGGTGTTAATGCCGCAAAAGCAGTTTTCAAGGCAGGGTTTTCATCCATTTTCCTTTGAAATTCTTCGGGAAAAATGAGTTCGGTAACCTTTTTAAATGGCACTTTCAAACCAGCTTTTTCTACCGCAATGGCTTCGTTTATATAGGCTTTCAAAATGGGTTCCTGTGCAACGATTTCGCCAACATTGGTGAACCGAATTTGACGCCCAGCCTGCACATTTTCGGTTTGTTGAATTAGAATTCCATGAGCATCGTGCAACAAGGCTCCTTTGACAAATAAAATTGCACAGTATTCTTTAAATCCATGGATTAACAGGATATTACTTTTCTGAAATGTGTAACAGGGAACGCCCCACTTCAATTCTTCGATCAACTCACAGTCAAGAACTATCTTTCTCAATTTCTCAAATTCGTCCTGCCACTTTTCGGCTTTTTGTATAAATTCATCAACCTTTGGATTCATATTAATCATTCTTTATAAATTGAAACTTTCTTCTGCCTAGCTACATGTTCTACTCTTTTACCGTTTCTACAGTCTTACTTTTTACCTTTATTGGAAACTTATACACATAGCTTAGACCATAATAAAACGTAAAATCGAAGTTTTTCGTTGGAGTATTTTTTAGTTCATCGTAAACGAATTCTTTATTGCCATTCCATTTTTCAACTTGAAAGTTGTTATCAATATGTTTTTGTCCATAAAATTGAAAGTCTAAACACATTGATAGTTCTATTTTACTCCGCGGTGAAACATTTATTCCAAACCGAGGTGTATAGTTTACAATTGCCCCCCAATCGGTCGACTGATTCGATTGAAATGACAGTTGTTTTTCCTCAAATGTTGACGTCGTCTTTTTCCCTTTCGGAAGGACTATGCCATCAAAATCGAACAAGACATAATATCTACCATTTTCAGCTGTTTTTGTGTAATAAAAACCAAGAGGAACAAGAATTGTATTCGTGGACCATTGCACCGATTTAGGACCAATATCAGTTAAAACAGTTGTCAAATAAGACCGAGTTCTTGAGGCAACCCCAATTTTAATCCCAATTTTTTCGGTTAAATCAAAGCGACAAAACAATGCATTGTTTGGAGTTTTCAACGCATGTGTAACGCAGTTCGGATTGGACGACACAAGCGTCGTATCAGTTACCGTGGGACTACTGTTTATCTGAATACCAAAACTGATGCCCTTTTGCGCGATGCTTGTTGAGAAAATGAATAATGATAACGATAGGAGTAATAGATTTTTCATTTTAATTATTTATAAATTTTTGTTGAATGTTGTAAGGCAATCTCAGTTCGATCAAAGCAAACAGAGTTCATTATTTATATATTTCAATCGGTTATCGATTTAAAAATGTATTGTTCATCAAATGGAATACTCAAGTCCGTTAATATTTTAGAATATTCATCAATAAACGATAGCTTTTTATGATGTTGTTCTTGATTTTCTATATAACGAGTCACAGCCGATAGCTGCGATTTACTATACGAAAATGCACCATAACCTTCTTGCCATGAAAATTTTCCGGTTACTAATTTATTTTCGTTTATCCATCGCGATGAATCGCCTTTTATATCTTGCATTAATTCGGCTAGTGATTGTGTTGGTCGCATACCAAATAAAACATGAATATGATCTGGCATACCATTTATAGCAATTAGTTTATGATTTTGATTTTGGATTATTCCAGCGATATATTGATATAGCCGTTGTTCCCATGTTTTTGACAGTAACGACATTCGATTTTGAACTGCAAAAACAGCATGAATATGAATTTGGGTATACGTGTTTGCCATATTTAATCGTTTGAGGATATAAATATAGTTATTTTTTCTTTCTGTGCCGTTAGGCACAAAAGCTCGGTAAAAACAGATGGTATATTTTCTTCCGTCCCGATAGGGACGGAACAAGACAATAAAAGAAACATCTACCGAGCTATTGTCCCTAACGGGACATTCTTTGACAAAGGCTTTAATACTAAATATGCAATAAACTATTTAGCACGGACAATATATCCACGATAGTGGATCAAGCAAGTTCAAATTGTCTTACTTGTTTTCTACCATCCTTAACCTTTTCTTTGACTTTATTCTGTTCTTCATCCCTCATCTTAATTGAAGTTGCAAGTCTATGCTAGCGAATAATTTATTTTTTATCTCCGAGTCTTATATTTTCATTGTAAATCGAAATTGCTTTATCAAGAATTTTATCTGAATTGTGTCGTTCATGATTTCCTACAACAAACATCGCAATCGAAAACCCATATGAAGCATAAAATATAGGATCTACAAACGATATTGGATTTTTGAATAAATAATAGGTGAATCCAATTGTATATGATACTCCAACTAGAATTAAAAGTATCCCCCCATTATGGTATTGATTATATTGCTTCAATATATCTGCTGTCATTGAATCTTTTTTCAATACTTTAATTAATTTCCTGTTTAAAAATCCAGGATCAAAAATTTCATTATTTCTATAAAAGGAATTCGATTTAAAATAGATTGAATCTCTTTTGAAAGACTTTGATAAAACTTCAGAATGAACAGAGTCTACTTTATATAAAATGTCTAATGTATCGGAATTATATTCTAATTGATTCAACTCTCGTCCGAATACAATCGAGAAAATTATCGAGAAAACACTAATTATTAATATTCGCTTCATTTTGTATTTTTATTCTTACGCAAAATATGTTTATAGCCAGAATTATTGTTGGTTCATTTCAAACTTTTTTCCCATCAGCAAAAATAACAAATCAACAGAAATACTACCCTTTTCTGGCAAAAACATTTCAAAAATCAAATTTTTATGTTACAATTTCGTCCCGCAAAACTGAGGGAACAATTGTAAGCTTACAATTCCTTCCTTCAAACTGAGGCAGCAAAATGTACGTTTACATTTTCGTCCTCCAAACTGAGGCATCGAATTGTAACGTTACAATTCCTTCCTACAAACTGAGGCAGCAAATTGTAAGGTTACAATTGTGTCCTCCAAATTGCGGCAACAAATTGTAAGCGTACATTATTCAGGAAAATATATTGGCATTAAAGCTAATAACTCTATTGAAGGTAATTAGGATTTTTATGACTGTTTTTTCAAAACGCTAAATTCCCTTTAGAGTTTTGGGGTAAAAAAAGTGCAATTTGTATTGTCATTTCAAAAAACTTTATAATTTTGTTTCTGAAAAATTACTTACAGTTTAATCAAAACACAATAAACACATGAAAATAGATAATCTATTATTGCAAAGACTTGTTAATGCAAGTCACCTCCAGTTTATGACCGATGCTGATGCATTATTGGCAAACGCAACCTTTAAAGCCGACATCTCGGCCGAGTATCCAATCTTCAAATCGGCATTAATGACCGAAATGGAATCGCAAAAGAATGAGTTGGGCAGTGCTGCCACCCGCTTAATTGTTGATGCCGACGAACTTCGCGATAATCGTTACAATGGGTTCTACCTCGTTGTTGAAGGTAATTTGAGTCATTTCGATACTGCAATTGCCGAAAGTGCTCGCAAAGTTATTCGCATTCTCGATCAGTTTGGTGATCCCGTAAAATTGCCATACAACGACGAAACTTCGGTTCTCAATAGCATAATCGCAAGTTTGGAAACCACCCTAGCTGCCGATATTACCAAATTGGGGCTTACTACTTGGGTTGCAAACATTAAAAAAGTAAACGCCGATTTTGCAAAGCTAATGACTGATCGTCGCGACGAATTTGCTGGTCGTGTTATCCCTCCAATGAAAGAAACTCGCGTTGTAACCGATGCTGCCTATAAGAAAATGGTGGAACGCATCAACGCATTAGCCATCGTAAAAGGCGAAGCTGCTTATCTTCCAGTGATGAACAAACTGAACGAAAGCATTGCATATTTTCGCAATACTATGGCAATAAAAGACGGTAAAGCCAAAGCTGGTGAACAGGCGGCAGCTAAAACGGTAGAAGTGGGTGCTAATTAAAAGTAGTTGTATCTTCTTCCCCCCAGCAGATTCGGGAAACTTAAGCTCTTTTATATAGTAAGAATTGTCTCGACGAGCTCGAATGGAAATACTTGTCGAGCCTGTCGAGACTTTTTTCACCAAACAAAAAGACCACGATGTGCCCCGAGCCAGCCGAGGGTCAATCGTTTAATAACCATTGACCGTAAGGCTGCCGAGAAGAACGGAGTCAAAACAAACAACAATAATTCAAAAACCATATTCTCATGCACAAAAAGAAGAAGAAGAAAAGTTCTGAGCATGCATTTAAATTGGTAAAGGCACAACATCGCAACGAATATTTGCAAAAGCTCGAATATTGGTGTAATACACTCTGCGAAGAGAAAGTATTTAAACATTTCCCTACCGAATATCTTGACAGAATCTATACTTTCCGCTGCCGACAGTTCAAAGTAGAAATAGCCCAAGGATATTCAGTAAATAAAGCAGTTGTGAAATTCTTCGAAGAACTTGTATTAATTCATTCAAAAAACGAAGAACATTTGCTAGCCAAACATCTACCAATGATAACGGTAGAAAATTTCTTTACCATTGGTCTCAGTTTACATTTAATATATTTAGATATTATTAACGGAGTTCAGTCATTTGGCAAAGAAATAGATAAAACACTGCTTAAACTCGAAATTATTCCTCAAAATTTTATGGTAATAGGCGATAAATTCATCGCAGCACTTTCAATCGTCGGAAATTTTTCAAGCGAAATTAATGAATCGTTACATTGGCTTTATCACGACATGGAAAAACAGAATGAAACAGTACCTATAATATGTAACAAGATAAAAATCTATAACCGTACACTCGAAACAAAATCAGTAACTATCGATGGCAACACACGACCTGTAATTCGTTTAGGATGGGCATTTGCTAATTTTGGAATAGAATATAGCTCCATTACACCAAAACAATTAGGAATAAAAAGTCAATTCAACGAAATACCTATGGATGTATACATTCAGTCGCATGCCATAATGCGTCTTTCAGAACGAATCGATGTCATTCAAACAGGACTTTTGCATTTAAATATCTTCCTATCGCTAAAAAATCCTGTTATTTGCTACGATCAAAATATGCGTTTATTGATTGAATATAGATTCTATGGAACCAAAGTAGGCTATTTCAGAGCAGATATTATTGAAGGTATAATTGTATTACGTACCTTTTTGTTTATTACCAATAACGGCACTCCCGAAAGTCGAAAATTAGAGCAGAATACTGGTCTGCAAAAATTCGATATTGAATATTTAGCTATAAATAAATTAAGTAGTTTTATGAACTCGGAGATTGACAATAACGAAGCAGTAAAAAAAATATTAGTAGATGCCAATTGCCAATGTTTATTAGAACTGTACAAAAAAATGGGACCCATTATTAGAAAAACGAATAACACATTTGATTGCGAAAGTTTGCTCGAATATTTGAAACAAGAGCCTATAGAAATGCTTGCCTAGAAATAGATTTAAATATTGCTGCTACAACACCCAATACTGCCCTCTTTCACCAGCAATAAATTTTTCTTCAACTAATTTTTCGATAGCTGACGTTAGTATTTCAGAACTATAATTGGTAATCTGCAATAATTCGTCAAACGAAACGACTTTCCGATTCACAATTTCTTTCAACACTTTCGCACGCTTTTGGCGAAACGAACCTTCGAACTTCGATTGTGTTGCATACGAACTACTTTTCCTCGAAAGATTACCATGTTCTTTCTTGAGATACGTTCCATAATCCATCAACGCCCAATACCATTCGCGTGGATTTTCGGTATCAACGGTAGAGCGAACCAAAGCTTCAATATCTGTATCATGTACCGAAAGTTCATTTCCAAAAAAATGATGAATAAATACTGTTCGAATATTTGTCTCAATAAATAAAAGTGGTTCGTTTTGCGAATAAACTAAAACAGCCGATGCTGTATTTTTACCAAATCCGGGAAGCTTTATCCAATCAACCAACGTTTTTGGAAATTGACCTTGTAAATCATTTACAATTATATCGGCCGACTGTTTCAAAAACTTTGCTCGACGGTTATAGCCCAAACCAATCCATGTTTCTAATACTTCCGACAATGTCGCTTTTGCTAAATCCTCGATAGTAGGAAATCGCTGTATAAACTCATCGAATTTCACCAATACACGTTGAACTTGCGTTTGTTGGAGCATTAATTCCGACACCATCACATAATATGGATTTGTATCGCTACGCCACGGCATAGAACGAAAATGACTGTGATAATAATCCCAAACTGTTTTCTTGAATGCATCAAGCATTATTTTATTTTCAATCATTTTCAAAAATATATCAACAGCAAAAATACTTGATGCTAATGGATTTACATCGCATTTATTTTATAAAACAAAATGCAAAAATGAAATAAACAGAAAAATGCAACTATGCTTGTTGGAAATTCCGTTTGAGTATCTTAAATTTGTTCTTTTAGATAACGTGTGAATATGGCTGAAACTAACACCTTTAAAACGGATGAATTGAAACAGAAAGTTCAACATGTCATCTCTTTGTATACCAATATAAAAAACGAAAAAGCGGCATTAGTAGACGAAAAGATTGAACTACTAAAAACAATAGAAGAACAAAAGATGAAGATTGCTGAAATCGAATCGAATTACAACACTCTGCAATTAGCTAAAGCCGTTTCGGCAAAAGACGAAGGCGAAACTGAGTTTGCAAAGAAACGAATAGATGCAATCGTACGGGAAATTGATAAATGTATTGCTCTTTTAAACAAATAAAAGGCAGATGGAAGAAAAATTAGCTATTAAACTTAAAATAATAGACCGCTACTACCCATTGCGCATCGACTGGCAAGATGAAGAAAAACTTCGTGAAGCATCGCGTCGCATTAATGATGTTGTAGACAAATACAGACAACGTTACAACGACAAAGACAATCAAGATTTTTTGGCGATGGCAACTTTACAGTTTGTTACAAGGCTATTAGAATTTGAAAACAACAATACCACAGAGCTTGCAAATCAAGAGCTCGAAGAAGTGTGTAACGAACTTGATCAATTCATAAGTAATAATAGTTAAAAACTGAATTCTGTAATTATTTAGAAGAAAAGACGATCTTAAAGATATGCCCGTATTAATTCCTTAATGGTTTTGAAACTCAACATTAGAAACTAAAGGAGATACCCTTAGAGTACGTATGACAGGCCTCACCACTTCGGTGGTTTTCTTAGGAAACAGTGGACGTCAAAAATAATTCAAGGCCTCCGCCCATGTTAAACCGGGGTTTTCTAAAAGCAATAAGGTAATTGATACGGGTTTTTTTATATATAATAGTAACACAAATAAAACACAAGAAAAAAACATATGAATGGAATAACAATTATTTTAGTAATCTGCTCACTTTTGGGAGGCTCGGTGATTTCATATTTCGCCTACACTTTCCTACTACAAGGTAAAAGCAAAAAAGTAATTGCTGACGCTGAACAAGAAGCCGAAGTAATTAAAAAGGAAAAAATGCTTCAAGCAAAAGAACGATTTCTTCAATTAAAATCAGAAAACGAAAAAGCATTTAACGAAAAGAACAATCGCAACATGCAAGCCGAAGCTCGCATCAAACAATTAGAACAAGAACAAAGAAAAGAACTTGAAGAAGTACTACGTAATCGCAAAGAAGTTGAACGTTTAAAAGAACAAGTTGATCATCAAGCGTCTAATCTTGAAAGAAAAGCAGAAGAACTTGAGAAATCACACAAACAACAAATTGAACAATTAGAAGCAATTTCGGGTCTTTCGGCTAATGATGCTAAAGAACAACTTATTGAATCATTGAAAGCAATTGCTAAAACAGAAGCAATGTCGTACATAAATGAAATTATGGACGAAGCTAAAATGACAGCAAATAAAGAAGCAAAGAAAATTGTTGTACAAACAATCCAAAGAACAGGAACTGAACATGTTGTTGAAAACTCTGTGTCTGTTTTTCACATTGATAATGACGAAGTAAAAGGTCGTATCATTGGACGTGAAGGTCGTAATATTCGTGCATTAGAAGCTGCTACTGGAATTGAAATTATTGTTGATGATACTCCTGAAGCTATCATTCTTTCGGGATTCGATCCTATTCGCAGAGAAATTGCTCGTTTAGCTCTTCATCAATTAGTTACCGATGGTCGTATTCACCCAGCTCGTATTGAAGAAGTTGTTGAGAAAACAAAAAAACAAGTTGAAGACGAAATCATTGAAACAGGAAAACGTGTTACTATTGACCTTGGTTTACATGGTTTACATCCTGAATTAATACGTTTAGTTGGTAGAATGAAATATCGTTCATCATACGGACAAAACTTATTACAACACTCTCGCGAAACAGCAAATCTTTGTGCTATTATGGCAACAGAACTTGGTCTTAATGCTAAACTTGCAAAACGTGCCGGTTTACTTCATGACATAGGAAAAGTTGCTGAAGAAGAAAACGAATTGCCTCATGCTATTTTAGGTATGAAGTTGGCTGAGCGTTACAAAGAAATTCCAGAAATCTGTAATGCAATTGGTTCGCATCACGATGAAATTGAAATGATGACCTTAATTGCTCCAATCGTACAAGTTTGTGATGCAATATCAGGTTCACGTCCTGGTGCTCGTCGCGAGGTTGTAGAATCATATATCAAACGATTGAAAGATCTTGAAAATCTTGCATTGAATTATCCAGGTGTTTTAAAAACCTATGCTATCCAAGCAGGACGTGAATTACGTGTCATTGTTGGTAGCGATAAAGTAACCGATACTGAAGCTGAAACATTATCGTTTGATATTGCTAAGAAAATTCAAGAAGAAATGACTTATCCTGGTCAAATTAAAATTACGGTTATTAGAGAAATTCGCGCTGTAAACTTTGCAAAATAATACAGTAATATGTCAAGGCATATAACAAATTCAAGAATACTTGTAACAGGAGGAGCCGGTTTTATCGGCTCTAACCTTGTTAAAGCCTTACTGGAACAAGATAATGAAGTTATCTGTCTCGATAATTTCATAACAGGTAAACACGAAAATTTAGCGAGTATTAAAGATCATAAACATTTTACATTAATCGAAGGCGATATTCGCAATTTCGAGGATTGTACAAATGCCGTTGATGGAGTACAATATGTTCTTCATCAAGCAGCATTAGGTTCCGTTCCTCGGTCTATCATTGACCCAATAACAACCAATAGTCACAATATTACAGGCTTCTTAAATATGATTACTGCAGCTCGCGATGCAAAGGTAATACGCTTTGTGTATGCTGCTAGTTCATCGGTTTATGGTGATCATCCTGGATTACCAAAATATGAGGATCATATTGGAAAACCGCTCTCGCCCTATGCTATAACAAAATATGTAAATGAACTCTATGCCAAAGTTTTTTCAGATGTTTATGGACTTGAAACAATAGGATTGCGATATTTCAACGTATTTGGTCCAAACCAAGATCCTGATGGTGCATATGCTGCAGTGATTCCAAAATTCATAACTCAATTTATAAACTATGAAGCACCGTTAATTCATGGTGCAGGCGATACTTCTCGCGATTTTACCTATATCGATAATGTTATTCAAATAAACCAATTAGCCGCTTTAACAACAAACGAAGAAGCGCTAAATACTGTTTTTAATGTTGCATGTTCAGAACGCACAACATTGAATGAATTAGCAGAAACGTTACAAAGAGAATTGGCACTTTTCGATAAAAAAATTGCAGATATTGAACCAATACATGGAATAGATCGAAAAGGAGATATTAAACATTCACATGCCTCGATCGAAAAGGCTAAAGAACTTCTGGAATATTCACCTAAAATATTGGTTAACGAAGGTTTAGGCAAAACCGTTAAATGGTTTTGGGAGAATAAATAATAATTACTTTAATAAAAAGAAACTATTATTTTGTGGAGGGAGAGTTACTGTTATCATTAAACATAATTCAATTTAAATGTCTAAATTACTCCGAACACTCTTTATAGGCCTTTGTTTTTTAAGCAATCCAATCCTTACTTTTCCTCAAAAAAGTCTAACCATCAAAGATATATGGCAGAACTATTTGTTTGCCCCTAATTACTACGATGATGTGGTATTTTTATCAGATAATGAATCGATAGCGAAACTTGACGAGAACAAAATCCTCAAATTGAAAGCCTTAACCAACGACACATTAGGCATACTGTTCGATGTAAATAAGTTCAAAGAGTTACAAAACAAAACGATTACCGATTTTAAAATTTCTCCAAATGATTCATGTATTTTATTCTCGGTTGATTCAAGACAAATTTATCGGAACTCAAATGCATCAACATGGTATACTTACTCTTTGAAAAACAAAAAAATTCTACCATTAGTTTTAGACAATACAAATATTGAGATTCCTAGTTTTGGACCATATTTCAACTCTGTTACTTTTTTCAAAAACAACAATCTTTTTTTATCCGTTTTCGGTCAACAAATCCAAATAACATCTGACGGTAAAAAAGATGCATTAATTAATGGACGCGGTGATTGGGTTTACGAAGAAGAATTTGGTGTAACAAAAGCTTTTGAATGGTCGCCCAATGGGACAAAAATTGCCTTTTTGAAATTTGATGAAACAAATGTTCCAACATACACCCTAACGTCTTATGATAGTGTCTACCCCACTACATTTAGCTACAAATATCCCAAAGCTGGTTTTGCTCCATCAAAAGTAAGTGTTCATATTTTTGATATAAAAACGAAATCAATAATCAAACTCGATATTCCAGATAAATTCGATTATATACCAATGATTAAATGGTCGAACGATGGTGAAGACATTGCTATTCAAACCTACAATCGACTTCAAAACGAAACTCACATTTTCGCATACAACGTTAAATCACAAAAAATCACAAAAATTTATGACGAAAAACGCGAAACCTATATACCTTTTCCAATGGGATTTACTTGGCTTAGAAACAATAATCATTTTGCAATAGTTACTGAAAAAGATGGTTACGATCAACTTTGCACATACACTATGGATGGAAAGTTTGAAAGAAATTGTACCAATTGGAAATATGATGTAACAAAATTACTTGCCTACGATAAAGAATTGGATTATGTGTTTTTTGAAGCAGCAGAACCAGATGAAACACAACGAAAAATATATAGAGTTCGTCCCGATGGTAGCTTTTTAGGATATATAACCCCTGAACGTGGTACAAATAGTGATGCCATCTTTTCTAAAGATTTCTTTCAATGCATCTACACAAATACGAATGCCAAACAAGAAATTACCACCTATTGCTACGATGAACTAAAAGGATTGAAAAACGTTTTACAATCAAATACAGAAGAAAACGATGCATGGCAAAAAACCTATAATTTCCAGCCAAAAACTTTTTTCAGAATACCCATTGATTCCATTAAACTCAATGCATGGATAATAAAACCATCGAACATGGAAAATGGGAAAAAGTATCCTGTATTATTGACCGTTTATGGTGGTCCAGGACAGCAAGAAGTTACTGATGATTATGATTTTCACTATTATTGGTATCAATATTTAGCCCAACAAGGGTATATTGTCGTTTGTGTTGACCCACGAGGTACGGATTCCCGTGGATCTGCTTTCAGAAACATTGCATACAAACAACTGGGAATTCCCGAAACAAACGATATTATTGACGTGGTAAAATATTTACGAAACCAACCAGAAATTGATTCAACAAGAATTGGGATAGAAGGCTGGAGTTTTGGTGGCTATGAAGCCTTGATGTGCATGACACATTCTAAATTATTTAAATGTGGCGTTGCAATTGCTCCCGTTACAGATTGGCAATTTTATGATAACATATATACTGAGCGTTACATGCAAACCCCCGAACTTAATCCAGCCGGTTATAAACAAACATCCGTATTGGAATCTGCAAAAAATCTACATGGTGAATTACTATTAATTCATGGACTAAACGACGACAATGTACATATACAAAATAGTTATGCTCTTTGCAATATTTTAAATAATGCAAACATCAAATACAAATTTCTGCTCTACCCGAACAAACAACACTCACTTTCAGGAAGACCAACTCGATATAATTTATTTGATAGTGTAACTCAGTTTTTGTTAGATAATTTATAAAATGTAATTGCATAAACATGATGCTAAAATATGGCAGGATATAGAAATAAAGTTATTAATTGGGTTAGTAAATGGAATGGTTTATTGCCGATTAATCTTATACAAAAATTATCGTATCAACAATTGATTTTACCAGTTTATCACACAATTTCAGACATTGAATTAACTCACGTAAAACATTTATATAGAGTTAAAAACACAAAAGAATTCATAAACGATTTAGACTTTTTACTGAAACATTACAAGGCTCTTGATTATTTTGAATTTCAAGAACTGATTCAAAATAATAGTCAACCACAAAAACCTTCATTTTTGCTTTCGTTCGATGATGGACTTTCTGAATTTTATGATAGTATAGCACCAATTCTTATCAAAAAAGGAATACCAGCTATATGCTTTTTAAATAGCGGATTCATTGATAATAAAGATCTTTTTTATCGGTATAAGGCAAGCTTACTTATTGAAGAAATAAATAAAAGACCAAGTTTACTTGATAAAATTTCACCATTCTTGAATGGTTCAGAAAATGTTAAACAATACTTCTTATCGATAATTTACCAAAACAAATACATATTAGATGAAATAGCTCAATTGATTGAATATGATTTTAACGATTATCTAATTAACCATAAACCATATTTAAGTACTGAACAAATTGCCAATCTCATAAAACAAGGATTTTACTTCGGAGCTCATAGTATTGATCACCCTGAATTTCAACACATACAACTTCAAGAACAAATAAGGCAAACAGCAGAAAGTGTACAATCTATTTGTAAAAAGTTCTCATTACAATACAAAACATTTGCATTCCCTTTTACTGATTATTCTATTTCAAATCAATATTTTAATGAAATTAAAAATAAAAACATTGTAGATTGTACGTTTGGCTGTGCAGGACAAAAAAAAGATAGTATAGCGACAAATTACCATCGCATTCCGTTTGAAATGGGTAATTTAACTGGTAAACAAATTCTTACTGCCGAATTACTCTATTATATACTAAAAATGCCTTTGGGTAAAAACTATATCCATAGAAATGATTGATATAAAAGCTTTAAATAGAAAATTATTACTCGAATATATTGACTCTCATGAATATAAAAATGGGCCAAACATTCCTATTACAATTCACAGAGCGATATCTCAAACAAAAAATCCAGCTATTGACGATAAAAACATTCTTCTTCTATTAGCTGTAAATGATACTATTTTAGTTGGCTATCTTGGCATCTTACCCGTTACAATGTCATTTAAAACAGGAAAAACAGTTAAGACTGGCTGGCTTAGTTGCCTTTGGGTTTTACCAAACTTTCGAGGAAAAGGCATTAGCAATAAACTAATTAACGAAGCTTTTCAATTATACAATAAAAACATTTTATTGTCTGATTTTGTTCCTAAAACAAAAAAAACATACGATAGAACAAAACTATTTGGAAATAAAACACTTTCGAAAGACGGAATTCGTTTGTATATACAATCAGATTTGCAAACAATACTTCCACCGAAAAAAGCATATTTCGCTAAAGTAATTTGGCTCTTACAATTTATAGATTTATGTATTAATTGTCTCATATCTGTTCGATTTATCTTTTCAAAAACGAATAATTCACTATCTCATTTTGAATACATAACTTCGATTGATGATGAAACAATGAATTTTATAGCAAAGCACCAAGACGATAATTTATTCAAACAGAATAACGAAAATCTAGATTGGATTCTTCACAATCCATGGATTATTTCTGCACCACAAAAAGATAGATTTAACAGTAAATACTATTTCTCATCAACGGCTAAAAATTTCGAATACCATCCTATTAAAATCAAAAATTCAGATGGAAATCTAATTGCTTTTATGATTTTATCGAAAAGAGATGGAAATTTAAAAATTCCTTTTTTATATCACAATAATTGTATAAATGCAGTCATTACTATTATTAATCAGCATATTATTACATGGAATATTAAAACATTTTCAACGTTTCATTCAGAATTAACACAGGGTCTGTTTCAAAGCAAAACTCCTGCATTTTACAAGAGAAAAATTAAAAGAGAATATTTAACGACATTGAATGAAGAAAACCAAATTGCAAATATTGCACTTGAGTTCCAAGACGGAGATGGCGATTGCTGTTTTACTTAATATTATCCCTAAATATTTACGCCAAGTTTTATTTTAAAGAAGTTATCAGAAACATCAGCCGTAAAATTCTGATATACAACTTTCGATGTTTGACCTACGACATATTCACCACCAATATATAATGTTTTCCATCTGAAATTTAACCCTCCAGAATAACGAAATCCAATTCCAACACCTTCGTCACCTTTAGGTATTGCAAGAGTTTGAATATGATCGTAACAAAATGTTAAACGACCTTTTGCATATAAATCAATATACGTTTGTTCATACAATCTAATTGCAATATTCGGACCTAAATTAATACTCCATCTTCCGGTTATTACTTTCGATTTTGATGTAGAACCTGCTTCAGTAAATGTAACATAGTTACATCCTAAGTTGAGAAAATCTCCGGTTAAGCCTAAACGTGCTGCCTTCATTATTTTTACTTGTCTAAAACACCAAACTCCACCCAATTCCATTTCACCAGCAATTATATTCACTGATTTATTTTGAGGGTTATACAATGAAACATGATCCATATTTGGAAATGTCCATCCAAGATTAAAATATGTACTTCCTTCAAAATCTGCCTTACCATGTTGAGCAAAACTATGTAAAGAAAGTAAAATGAGTAAAATGGTTGTATTTGTTTTCATCTGTGTCAAATTTAAATTGTTCTTTGAGGTCAGATAGAAACTCCAATATCTCTTTGATACTATTCCGCCATCATATATTCATTTTTGGTTATTGTGACGTTATTTCTCTAATGCTATTTCAAAAGTTTAACGTGTATTTAGAATTTTAGTTAACAATTACAATCCTTTTTTGTTATAGTATTCGCAAAATACCTATTTAATGAATTCATTTACTTACTCCCATTATACAATTAACTCTATTTGTAAATCAAACGATTAATGAGTTGTAATTTCAATGTCTGTAAAAAAAAAAGAATTATTTCTATTGTGCAAGTCATTGACTTTGCACTAAGCGACGAAGATCAAAAAACAATTAATGGTTTGAATAGAAAGTATCAGAATGATGCCGCCCCTGAAAATTTTAATTTCTAACGAGTTGTATTACAATCAAAATTTGTATTAAATTTACCAACAATAATCACTATTAATACGATATTCTTTAAATCGAAACAATATGGAAATTATTGAAAAAAAAGTTTTAAATTTTTGCAATAAAACAATATTAATTGTTGAAGATGACATGTATAATACTGAATACATTAAAGAAATATTAACAAATACAGGTTGTAAAACAATATTTGTTGAATATGGGAATGATGCTGTTGAAGTATCATTAAACCAAAATATAGATTTAGTACTTGTAGACATTAATCTTCCTGACATCTCAGGAGATCAAGCAATGAGAACAATAAAACAATATAAACCGCTCTTAAAATTTATTGTTTTAACAGCATATGCAGATGACAATAATATAAAAAAAGCATTCAGTTCTGGTTGTACGGAATTTATAACAAAACCTTATAAATCAGACTATCTATTAACAATGATAAACAAACATCTTTCGTAAAAATCACGAAAGGAAAATTGTATCTCAAGTAATTTTGTTCTTCATTTTTCAATCAATTATAATTATTAACACAGGGTTTAAAACCAAACGATTTTATTACATTTGTTTGTAGAAATTTTTTAAGGGGATTTCTATCCAACCTTTTTAAGAATGAATTATTTACAAGAATGAAACTATTTTTCAAATCTCTATTATACCTTTTATTTATTGGAATATTAACCATAAATAGTCAAGCTCAAATAGCAGAACGTTCAACCGATATTGAAACAATTAATGGACAAAAAGTTTTTGTTCATACAGTAAAAGCAGGTGAAACCATTTACAATCTTTGCAAACTTTATAATTGTACAGAACAAGAATTAAAACAACTTAATCCTGGCTCTTTAGTATCAGGAATAACGGTCGATCAAAAATTGATATTTCCGTATTCAGAACCAATAAAATCAAGAACATTTTCAGGAACACCAACAACTCATACTGTCGAAAAAGGTGAAACAATTTATGGTATTAGTAAAAAATTTGGTATTACAATAAGTGAATTATTATCTAAAAATCCAAGTTTAACTGAAGGGATAAAAATAGGGCAAGTCCTTACGATCCCAGTAATTTCGAATTCTGGAAGTCAAAATAAACCAATAACAAAACCCAATACCAACGAAACAAAATCAGTTAAAAAAGAAGCTTTGTTTCCACCGCAACAAGCATTAAAAACGGATACTTCGAAAGCAATAGCAGTTGTATTAAATAAATCGAATTGCGATTCTATGCTTTCTATTGCACAAACGAGAACAGCAAACATAGCAATTGTAATTCCCTTTTGTGTAGAAGCAAACGACTCTGTTTCAAAATCGAATGCAGCCTTGGGAAAAGATGATAGAATTTATGGGAAAAGTCTTCCTTATTTGGAGTTTTATGAAGGAATACTTTTAGCTCTCGATTCGTTAAAACGATTAGGTTATTCATTCCAAATCTACACATATGATTCACAAAAAGACAGCCTTGGTATTGAATCTATTCTTAAAGAATTGGCAAATAAAAAGATTGATTTAATTATTGGTTCAAACGATCAAGATGAATTTGAAAAGCTGGCTGCATTCGCAAAGAAACGTGCAATTCCAATAGTATCACCGCTTTCAACCAATTTGATTCTTGCAGCAAATAATCCACAAGTATTTTTGGCAAACACTCCATTAAAATGTCGTATTCAGGCTGAGGCTCAATATTCTATTTCACTCAAAAAGAATAATTATGTTATTATTCATGCTGGGCATATAAATGAAATTGAGAATATTGAAAAGATTAAACAGTTTATGCTTCCAACCTATGGTGGTGACACTGCTAAACTCAATAAACATGTAAAAGTGGTAAAATTCAGCACATATTCAATGACAAAGATTGAAAAATCGATGGATTCGGGACTTAACGTCGTTATAATACCATCGGAAGATCAAGCATTTATAAACGATGTGGTGACAAAATTAAATAACTACAAACGTCGTTACCAAATAGAATTGCATGGAATGGCAATGTGGGAAAACTTTAAAAATCTCGAACTCGACGATTTATTCGATATGCATTTTAAATGCGCTACGAGTACTTTCCGCGATTATTCCGATCAAAAAGTGAAACAATTCATCTTCAATTATCGTGAAATTTTAAAAAATGAACCAGGTAAACTAAGCTTTCTTGGTTATGATATAATGATGTATTTTGGAGCATTATCGGCAAAATATGGTAAAAATATAGCTGAATGTGGTATTAAGGAAAAGTATACTGGAATTCAAAATTCATTTACGTTTTCATCAATGGGTAAAGGTGCAGGATTTTTCAATTCTTATGTCAATATTTTGACATATACCTCCGATTATAAACGGAGTATCATCCCAATAAATATAAACGTTAAAGCTAGTCAAATAGAACCTTCGGAGAAAAAACCGATAGTGAAGCCTCGTTCAACAGAGGAAGAAGAAGAGTCGGCAAGCGAATAAGTCAATTGATTATTTTCTCGACACAGAACAAGGAGCATTGATCAAACGGGTGAAGAAAGGTAGTAATGATGAATCTATTTAAATTGTATTGGAAAATGCCAACTACGAACCGTTTGAACTAAAACGGTCAAAGATATACAATATTGCCCTTGTGGTAGGTGTTATTAGGTTGGAATAATGATTCGGGATAATGTTTTCACATCCCTCTGAGAATCGCTCAAAACGATAAGTGCAAATTTATCCAAGATACAAGCAAATGTAAGCAGATTGCCTTACGTGTAAAATCCAGTCAAACTGACCATCTAATTCCGGACTAAACTGACCACCGTTATCCGGAGCAAACTGACCACTTCTATCCGGAGCAAATTGACCACCTGAACGAGCGTTTTCTCATGTTAAAAAAGTAACCAATAATGGCTATGTTGAATGCACATTCAATAGATGCAATTATGGCAAACAAAAGGAAAGACATGAGCAAATTACGACAAATGCTGCGGCTGTACTCGCAAGGCGAGAGTAAATTACAAATCAGTTATTTAACGGGTATTTCCCGAAACACGGTAAAGAAGTATATTAAACAGTATGAGGGCTTTGAAATAAGTATGCCCGAACTTGAACCGACGAAATCTAAATTTATTAACGAAAGCGACAACTTATCTTTCATAAAATATTTATCTAAATTGAACGACTTTTTTTGTTTTTTAAAATGGAACGTAACGGTTTGCTGGTCGAGTAAGCCGAGGGAACTTCCCCCTCAGCTTCTCACAGAACCGTGCTTGATAGTCTCCCATCACACGGCTCTTGTTATACAAATCTAAGCATTACATTAGTTATAACCTAGTTTCCAATGATAAAACAAGTACGGAAATTGTATCCGTAAACGTTTTAACCAATCGTAAGCTCGGGTTACACTATTTTTGTAACGCTTGTACCTTCTTCGTACCCATTGTACAATTCGAACTGGAACGGAAACAATTACGCTCGGTTCGCTATGCCCATAGCCGTCAACCTAAGGCAATAATCATAGTATTAATGGGGGGTATTCAACCATTATTAACAATTTCAAAACAACATTTTCTCATATAATTGATTCCTGTAAACTTGACCAAATTGCAAGA
>Ga0302292_1000328_pt1 | contig 33706 bp, 39 predicted proteins | sample III_Fen_N2_1_FD_194553 | JGI IMG/M metagenome (GOLD analysis project Ga0302292, IMG submission 194553) | Peat permafrost microbial communities from Stordalen Mire near Abisko, Sweden - III_Fen_N2_1 | ecosystem: Environmental > Terrestrial > Soil > Wetlands > Permafrost | place: Sweden: Abisko...
AATCGCGGGTCAGATATACCGCGGTGAATACGTTCTCAAGTCTTGTACTCACCGCCCGTCAATTCAAGGGAGCCGGGAGTGCTCGAAATCTCTCCATACGGAGGGCCTACAGTAAGCTCGGTGACAGGGAATAAGTCGTAACAAGGCACGGGTAGCGGAAGCTGTTCGTGGAATAATTCAATTTGAAATCGATCACTCATCTAAATTTATTTAGGGGGCCGATCTTATTGAGTCGATATTGTGTAGCTCAATTGACTACACAATGGACATTGATTTTAAGTCCTAAAAGAAATCTGACAACAAGGGAAAGACCTGTAGAACGGAACAAAATAAAAAATGTTTTGTTAACTGATTGATAATGATTACCTATTTAAATACAATGAAAACAAAAAATTCCACGAAAGTGGGATTTTTTGTTGTTTGACTATATTTACAATATAAGTTAATATATAAGGAAATATATTCACTCTTTAAATTTAGAAGATATGGAAAATAAAAATTTTTCTTTGTACAAAACCTTGTATTTAACAAGGAGAGACAATTATGAATTACCAAATCACCGAAAACATTCTTTTAAAAAATTATATTATCATGATGCTTTTGTTGATGGTGAAATAGAATTAGGAAAAAGATACAGGGTTGAAGTGTTTGAGATTATCGAACCTTGGACTTTGAAAATTGATGATTATCTTAACTTTTTTGAAAGTAAAAAAGAAAATATCATTGGAGCTCAGGTGTCAAACGTTGAATGGTCTGAATTAAATGATCATCTTGATGACTTAGTAGAATATGGAACGAATTATGAATTAGAAAATCAAAATTTATGGGTTGATTGTGATAAAAAGTGCTGGGTACCACAAATAGATTTATTTCCAATTCCTTTCTATTTTTATTTGGGATGTATCGTTCCAGATTGGGATGCAGATCAAAATTGTATTTTTCTGTTTTATCCTTTTGAAGAAGGAACAGAAGATTTGTATGATCCAAATGTTGTTTCCAAAGAAAAATCATCTTTTCATCATGATGGAATTCAGGATGAATCTTTTGGAAGAGGTAGGAATAATGGCGATTTTTTTAGTGGAAATTATTTAGGAACTCCTAGAATGTTTTAAAACTAAAAATAATTAAACATAAAATCCCCGTCGAGATAATCGAAGGGGATTTTACTTATGTATTGAGTTTGACTAATATGAATTAATACTGTAATATCAAGCTAAATTTCTAGATTTTTTCACTCATTTAAAACACAATAGTTATGAAGTATGTATCAACTCGTGGAGGTGGTTCTCCAAAAAGTTTTTCTGAAATCTTACTAGAAGGTCTTGCCCCTGATGGCGGATTATACCTTCCTGAATATTATCCACAAATTGATAATGATACTCTGTCTCAATGGAGTAATTTATCATACCCTGAATTAGCTTTTGAAATATTATCATTGTATATAGATGATATACCTTCAGAAGATTTAAGAAATATTATTAATCGTACTTATACAAAAGAAATTTTTGGTACGGAAGAAATTACTCCTCTTGTAAAAATTTCTCCAAGGTATTATTTACAACAACTTTCAAATGGTCCAACTTTGGCATTTAAAGATATTGCGTTGCAATTACTTGGAAATTTATTTGAGTATGATTTATCTCGTAAAGGGCAGGAGTTAAATATTCTTGGGGCTACTTCTGGTGATACTGGAAGTGCTGCAGAATATGCAATGATTGGGAAAAAAGGTATTCGTGTATTTATGCTTTCACCGGCAGATCGCATGAGTCCTTTTCAACAGGCGCAGATGTATAGTCTGCATAATCCTAATATTTTTAACATTGCTGTAAAAGGTAATTTTGATGATTGTCAGGATATTGTAAAAGCTATTTCAAAAGATTCTTCCTTTAAACAGAAGTATAAAATTGGAACAGTGAATTCAATTAACTGGGCAAGAATTTTAGCTCAAACTGTTTATTATTTCTATGGCTATTTTCAGATGATGAAAGAAAATACTACCAGTAGATTTAAAGAGCTTTGTTTTGCGGTTCCAACTGGTAATTTTGGTAATATTTGTTCTGGTTATATTGCTCGTAAAATGGGATTACCAATTGAATATCTTCTTTTGGCTACAAATGAAAATGATATCCTTTCTGATTTTTTTAACAGGGGAGAATATTATTTCCGTGACAAATCTTATGAAACTAGCAGTCCTTCTATGGATATCAGTAAAGCATCAAATCTTGAAAGATATGTTTTTGATTTTCTTGGTAGGGATAGTCTTAGAACAAAACAATTATTTTCTAAGCCAGAAGGATTTAAGTTATCAAATAAGGAGATTTCTTCGGTATTTGTTAAAAATGAATTTATTGCTGGTTCAAGTAATCATATTGATCGCATAAAAGGTATTCATTTTATATACGATATGTCTAAAATCGTTATAGATCCTCATACTGCAGATGCCGTCGATCTTTCAAATAAAGTTTTGTCTTTTGGCTCAATGATTAATGTTATAGTTCTTGAAACTGCACAGCCATGCAAATTCCCTGATACTATTCATGAAGCACTAGGTTTTTATCCTGATGTTCCCGAACATTTAAAAGGTATAGAGAAATTGCCGAAATACTTCACTACTATGGATCCTATTGATGCTCTTGTGAAAGAATTCATTATGGATAAATGTAAATAATTTATAGTTTAATTAAACATAAAATCCCCTCGATATAATCGAAGGGGATTTTACTTATGTGCTTGAGTCAGCGGGTGCTAAACTCCAACACAATTGCATATGTGAGTGCAGCCGCTGACTTAAGCACACAACGACTACATTTACATAATAACATTTTTGGTAAAACAGCTTATATTGACATACTTGTTTTAATATGCTATATTCTAAATAAGCATAAAACAACGATATTCTATAAAGAATTAGTTGTTTATTTTTTTTGAACATTATAAAAATACAAGACAAATGAAAGTTGAAAAAGACATGATTTTTGCCCATCTGATGGATTTGATTTCAAAGAATCAAAAAACAGATGTTGATTTAAATTTGATTATTGGTTACTTGCCATTTTTTAAAAAGGAAGTAATTAATTGTGTAATAAATCCTATTTTAGAGGTAGAGAAAAGTTTCAAGATTATTGATCATTTCGATATACAACTATCTGACAAAAAAGGATACGAAGTTACATTTTTGGAAGTCATTCACAGTATCTCTGCTGAATGGTGCGTTAAAAAAACAAAAATTTTATCACATCCAGGTAGAACTACCTTTCTTGGAATTGAGGGTGTAAAAATTTTGGTTGAGCATGTTCCAGAAAAATTGAAAGGTAAAAAGGTTATTACATTTTCTTCAAAGCATGACATTGATACCAAGAATTATATTCCAGGTATCGAGACTCTTACTAATAATAAATTAAACCAAACTTTGTTTGTATTTAATACTACTATTACGAAAGGGAATGTTATCGCAGTTTTTAAGCAGATTTAATCTAATCTAAACATTTAACAGTCGAGTCATTATAATTGATTCGACTGTTTTTATTTATGTATATATAATACAAAACCCCACCGATTGCTCGGTGGGGTTTTGCTATGCAATTGCTTTAATAAAATAATTTATATTAAGCGTTGGAAAATCTTTAACTCACTAGACACAGTATATCAAATTAAAGTGGTATTGTCAAGCATACGTATTTCTGATATAATATATTTAGGTTTGTATCAGATAGATGCGCCCTGACGAAAGGAAGGGTGAGGAAAGTCCGAACACATACCAGAGTAAAATCTGGAAGCGTAGTGGGTAATACCCATCAGTAGTAATACTCGAGGTGCGAGCAGAGACGCTATAAACCCGAAAGGGAATAGCATCCTGAGCGAAAGCGAAGGGTGAGTTTTTATATAAGTTCGAAAGAACGAAGTTAAAGAGTGAAACGGCTAAATCCTTACGTGTGTGCAAGATCGTGTCCTTTAGATTTATTTAAAGGAAGAATCGCTTGAGTCCGAAAGTAATTGAGGACCTAGATAAATATCTATCATCCTAGCAATAGGAACAGAATTCGGCTTATAGATACAAAACCAAATATATGAAAAACACCTTGTCCAAAGCATAGTGTTTTTCATTTGTATTATATATATGTATATAAAAACTTCAACAAATAGCTCTTCTCAAAATGCACGGATATTTTTCTGCTGAAAAATTCCTCGTGCTCGGCTCGACAGCCTCCCAAGTCATTTTTCAAAGACTATTTGTTTTCATTTTTATCTAAACGCGTATATTTGAATAGTCTCATAAAAGGGGCTTCGCAAGCGCGACGGCGCGAGACTGAGCAAAATTTCAGCAGAAATTTATGCGTGCCCTTTTAGGAGAGCTATTCAAATAGGAGCGATATTAATTACAAATTTTTCAGAGGGACGACCTCTGGGGCCACATGAGGTCGGACCTCTAAAAAATTAATTCGAAATTATGAAAAATAATTTACTACGATATTTTTTTAAAATATAAATTATATTATTTTTTTATTTTTATTTATAAAAAATATTTTTTTTGAAAAATAAAAAGTTATCCACACTTTATTAGACAAAAAGTATTGCAGTAATCTTTTTATTGTTAGATAATATAAATGTGAGTATGATAAATTTTTTTACAAAATATTTTTTTATAAAATTTTTTGTAAGGTCGTGAAATCATACATCCTTTAAAAATAATTTTTTTTTAAAATATATGGCAGCAAAAAAGAAAGTAGCTAAAAAGGCAGTTAAAAAAGTAGCTAAGAAAGCAGTTAAAAAAGTAGCAAAAAAAGGAAAGAAGTAATTCTACCTCGTGTAACTTTTTAAGAAAATCCCCTCTCTATCGGGGATTTTCTTTTTGCCTATCCCGTAGTAATTTTGCGGATATTTATGATATTTCTTTGTTCTGTACATTACTAGCAAAATTTACTGTGGGATGCTAAAATGGTTAAATCTATGAATATATTAAAGAATATAATAGGAAGTGAGAGTAGTAGGCTTATAAAGAAATGGAGCCCTATTGTTGATAAAATCAACAATTTAGAGCCTGAAATGAAAAAGCTTGCTGATGCTGACTTTAAAATAAAAACAGAAGAATTTAAATTAAGAATTAAAGAAGGGGAAGACCTAGATTCATTATTGCCAGAAGCTTTTGCTTTAGTTCGTGAAGCATCACTTCGTACTCGTAATGAACGTCACTATGATGTTCAGCTTATTGGAGGTATTGCATTACACAAAGGTAATGTTTCAGAAATGAGAACAGGTGAAGGTAAAACTGCATCTGCAACATTACCAGCATATTTAAATGCACTTACTGGTCTTGGTGTACACATCGTTACTGTGAACGATTATCTTTCAAGACGTGACGCTGTTTGGATGGGTCCAGTTTTTGCATTACTTGGAATTACTGTTGGAGTTGTGAACTCTCAGAATACATCATACGTTTATGATGTAAACCATCAAGACAAAGAGGCCACAGAAGAGAATGAATTAGGTGCCTTTAAAGTTCTATATGAATTCCTTCGTCCATGTTCTCGAACAGAAGCTTATGCTTGTGATATCACATACGGTACAAACAACGAATTTGGCTTTGATTATTTAAGAGATAATCTAGCAAATAATATAAGTGGCTTAGTTCAAAGAGGTCACTATTTTGCTATTGTTGATGAGGTAGACTCTATTTTGATAGATGAATCTCGTACTCCTTTGATCATTTCCTCACAAGCAGAAGATAGTGAAGATCTTTATTATACTTTCGCTGATATTTCAAAGAAATTAAAATTAGAAGAAGATTACACTGTAGATGAAAAGTTGAAAGCAATTTCTCTTACTGATCATGGAATAACTGCCGCAGAAGATTTACTTGGTATACATGATATATATACAGAAAAGGGTATTAAATATGTTCATCACTTAGAGACTGCAGTTAAAGCTCGAGCTTTGTATGAAAATAATAAAGACTACGTTGTAAAAGATGGAGAAGTTATTATTGTGGATTCTTTCACTGGCCGCTTGCAACCAGGTCGCCGTTGGAGTGAAGGTTTGCATCAAGCTATAGAAGCAAAGGAGGGAGTAAAGATTGAAAAGGAAACTATCGCAGTTGCTTCAATTACATTCCAGAATTATTTCAAATTCTACAAGAAATTGGGTGGTATGACAGGAACAGCGGAAACTTCAAAAGAAGAATTCCTTAAGGTTTATGGTCTTGATGTTGTTGTTATTCCTACTCATCGTCCTATAAATAGAAAAGACTATAACGATTTAATATACCAAACAGAAAAGAGTAAATTGCTTGCAGTTGCTAAAAAAGTAAAAGAACTTCACACTGCTGGTCAGCCGGTACTCATCGGTACTGTTTCTATTGAGAAGAATGAACTTCTTTCTGCTTACTTAACTCAAGCAGGTATTCCTCATACTGTACTTAACGCCAAGAATCACGAAAGAGAGGGTGAAATTATTGCCAATGCAGGAAGACTTAGTGCTGTAACAGTTGCTACAAACATGGCAGGACGTGGAGTTGATATTAAACTCGGAGGTGTTCCTTATGAGAAAGATAAATACGAAGAAGTTAAAAATCTTGGTGGTTTATTTGTAATAGGAACAGAGCGTCATGAAGCACGTCGTATCGATAACCAGCTAAGAGGACGTTCAGGAAGACAAGGTGACCCAGGGGCAACCATGTTCTATGTCTCACTTGAAGATGATCTAATGCGTATTTTCGGATCAGATCGTATTAAGTCTATGATGGCAAAGCTTGGTGTTCCAGAAGATCAGCCTATTGAGAATCGTTTTATTTCAAATACTCTTGAGAATGCTCAAGCAAAAATAGAAGGTTTCCATTTTGATTCCAGAAAACACACTCTTGAATATGACAATGTTATGAACCATCAAAGAAAGGTTATTTATGAACGTCGTAGAATAATGCTAGGAGGGGACTACAATGAATTACAAAAGTTCCTTGATTCTATGGTTCTTGAATACCCAAATCTAGAAGAAATTATAAAGCAAAAGCGTGCTGCTCTTGGGGATACTTTATTCTTTGAGACAGTTCGTCGCATAGCTTTATATACTACCGATACTTTGTGGGTAGAGCATTTAGAGACTATGGAGCATACTAGACTTTCAGTAAACTTACGTGCATATGGACAAAGAGAACCTTTGGTTGAATACAAGAAAGAAGGTTTGCGTTTGTTTAAAGAAATGGAAGCCAACTTCAAAGAAAAGGTTTTCTCTCTAATAAATACTGTAAATAATGATAATGTTCAAGAAAATAAACAAGAAGAAGTAGATGAAGCACTCCCAGAACTTATATTGAGCTCTTCAAATGGAGATGAAAGTACTGCAACAAAAAGAAGAGAGGCTCCAAAAGTAGGACGTAATGATCCTTGTAGTTGTGGCTCTGGCAAGAAGTTTAAACATTGCCACGGAAAAGATAAATAGCAAATATCCTTATAAATAAGGATATTTATAGGACAAAAGAGGATTATTGTCAAAATTCCTCTTAAATCCTTATTTTAAAGGCTAATTATAAAATACTAATCATTATTTGTAAAGGAAAGAAACATAAAAAACCCTTATTATATAAGGGTTTTTTATGTTTGACGACCATAGAAAACATGGTATAACTATTGACTTCTATAGACCTTTATGCTACTATATAGGGAGTTCCAAGTATGTTGTCGTTAGATGATATATAAGGAATTTTTTCATTTAGGGTGTTTTTGATTTTTAGATAAGTACCTTAAATGATCCCATTGGCACGGCGTCCGGTGTTGCGTAAACACCAACTATGAAAAAACAACAAATAATACATTATCTGCAGTCGATTATAGCGATCCCAATGCTCGCAATAGCTGTCCCTCTTACAGGGATTCCATCTATACCAAGCTTGGCTGCAGTAAATAGTAGTCTTACCAGTGAAAATTCTGTGATAATAACACAAGAAGAAGTAGCCCGTAAAGAGAAAGCAGAACTAGTTGATAATTTTTTCGCATCATACGATGCTCCTCTCGAAGGACATGGAATGAAGTTCGTTGTTGAAGCAGAAAAGAATGACATTGATTGGCGTCTTTTACCAGCTATCGCAATGCGTGAAAGTACTGGAGGTAAGCATGCCTGTAAAAAAGCTTCCAATAGTGTGTTCGGTTATGGTTCTTGTAAGATGAGTTTTGATTCTATCGATGATTCTATCGAAGTTGTCGCCAAAAGTCTTGGTGGTAACAATCCAAATACAGCTCGTCATTATGATGATAAAACTACTATACAGATTTTGAAAAAATATAATTCTGTTATTCCAAACTATGCTCGTGAGGTAGTTAAGATCATGAAAATGATTAAGGATGATGGAAAAGAAGTAATTTAATACTAAAACAATAAATGCCCCGAGGACGAAGTCCTCGGGGCATTTATTGTTTTAACTATACCGTTGGATTCTCTGGTATCTTTAAGGCCTCAATCATTATACTTTTCTCACCATTTCTTTCTGTGATTTTACCTTGAAATGCAATAATTTTATCTTTTTCTATTAGTTCTTTATTGGCTTCAAAGAGTTTACTGAATATAACTGCATCGATGACACCAGTATAGTCAGATACTTTTATAAATGCCATACGATCATTCTTTTTTGTTGTTACTATTCGTACGTCTTCTATGATTACTATTGATTTAATAACTGAATTTACTTTTAACTCAGTAAGTGCTTTTTTTACACAAGTACCAAACTTCTCGATCTTATCTTTATATGCATTGAGTGGATGACCTGAGATATATAAACCAAGCAAATCTTTTTCCCAAGTTAATTTATCTTTTATCAAAGCTTCTGGTTGTGGAGTAAGTGAAAGTTTAACTTCTATTCCGCCGATTGATCCAAATAAAGAATCTTGGTTGGCTACACCTCGTGTCTCTTTATTGAACGCAAGAAGAGTCTCAAGGTTTCCTATTACCATATTTCTTTCAGCAAGATCATCCATAGCTCCAGATTTTGATAATGCTTCAACAGATTTCTTGTTTAGATTTTTGTGGTTAATACGTTCAAAGAAGTCAGCAAGTGACTTGAATTTACCGTTCAACTTTCTTTCTTCTATGATTGCATCTGCTATATCTGTGCCTAAATTCTTTATAATATAAAGGCCAAAACGGATAGTGCGATCTTTTTCGAAGTTACTTCCTTTGATAACAGTGAACCCACCGAAACTTTCATTTATATTTGGAGGGAGAACTTTGATTCCCATTTTTTCACATTCGTGAACAATTTCAGCAACCTTTTCGATATCTCCAGATTCAGATGTCATAATCGCTGTCATATACTCCACAGGATAGTTTGCTTTCAAATATGATGTCTGATACGCCACGAGTCCATAACTTGCAGCGTGAGCCTTGTTGAACCCGTACGCAGCGAATGGCTCGATGAGTGCCCAGAATTCTTGAGCTTTCTTTTCTGTCATTCCATTTTTAACGAAACCTTGGAGTAATTTTTCTTTCTCAGCTTCCATGACAGCTGGAATTTTCTTACCCATAGCTTTACGAAGTTTGTCTGCCTCAAGCCATGAATACCCAGCGAGTTTAATCGCGATCATCATGACGTCATCTTGGTAAGTGATAACTCCAAATGATTGGTCGAGAATATCACGAAGGCGAGGGTCTAGGTATGTGACTAATCGGGGGTTGTGTTTACGTTTAATATACTCTGGGATAGATTCCATCGGACCCGGGCGGTAAAGAGCTACCATAGCGTTTATGTCATGGATAGTAGTTGCCTTTAGTTCTTTTAAGTATCTTGTCATACCAGAACCATTTAGTTGGAATAAGCCCATAGTTTCTCCACGAGCAAGCATTGCAAATGTCTTTTTGTCAGCGAGATCTATGCGGTCGATATCTATATCTACATTGTGTATTTTCTTTACAAGATGAACTGCAAGGGCCAATATTGCTAAGTTTTTAATACCAAGGAAGTCGAACTTAGGTAATCCTGCATCTTCGATACTATACATATCGTACTGAGTAATCATATTTCCTCCTTTAGGGTCGAACTGCACAGGAGTGAATTCCCAAAGTGGGCGAGGAGCCATAACGACACCAGCAGCGTGGACAGAAATATGACGAACACATCCTTCCATTTTTTTAGCAAGGTCTATTATTTTTTTTGTATCAGGTTCTGTTTTGTATGCAGCTTTTAATTCAGGTACTATTTTGATCGCATAATCGATAGTCATTGCAGATCCTTGAGACCCAAGTGGAATCATTGACGATATACGATCTCCGACATTGTATGGATATCCAAGAGCACGTGCAACATCACGAACAGAACCTTTGGCCATCATTGTTCCAAATGTTCCAATCTGTGCAACTTTATCTTCACCGTATTTACTTTTTGCATAAGCAATAATCTCATCACGACGATTATCTGCGTAGTCCATATCGATATCAGGTAGTGATGGACGTTCTGGGTTTAAGAATCTTTCGAATGGTAATTTATAGGCGATAGGGTCAACCTTTGTAATCCCAACTAGATAAGTAGTCAAAGAACCAGCAACAGATCCTCTGATGTTTGTGAAAATACCATGTTCACGAGAATAGCGAAGCAAGTCTGATACAACAAGAAAGTATGCAGGGTATCCTTTTTGTTTAATAATTTTTAATTCATATTCCAATCTGTCTATATAAATAGGCGTTTTTTCAAGATTTCTAAATTCAAATCCTTTGTATGCAAGCTCTCGAAGCATTTCATCTGCAGTTGTCCCTTCAGGAATGGGGAAGTCAGGGAAGTAAGCAGTGCCGAGTTCAAGGTCGTATGATTCACACATATCTGCAACCATCCTTGTATTGGAAACTGCTTCAGGCAATTCTTTAAAATATTTAAATGCAGTTTTTTCATCAATCAAAGAAAAGTCATCTGCTGGGAATTCAAAATTACCAGAATCTTTTACATCAGCTCCTGTATTTACAGCAAGAAGTGTGTGGTGAGCATCGTGATCATCTTCACATAAGTAGTGAGAGTCTTGTCCTGCAACAAGAGGGATATTCATTTTTTTACTGAGTAGAACAAGTGCATCACGAAGTCTTTTATCATTTTCTACGTGTGGGTGAGTGTGAACTTCAAGAAAATAATATTCTTTACCAAAAATATCTTGGTGCTCTTTTACAAGCTCTTCTGCTTTTTCAGTATTACCAGCAAGTAGAGCCTGAGATACCTGACTACCCATACAACCAGAAAGACAAATAATACCTTCGTGGTATTCACGTAGTATTTCTTTATCCATTCTTGGTTTGTAGTAATAACCTTCGAGGTTTGCGAGGGTTACAAGATGCATTAGGTTTTTGTAGCCTTGTTTATTTCTTGCAAGCAAAGTGAGGTGGTAGCGTTTGTTGTCTACTCCTGGTTCTTTATCTTTTCTGCCTCTCTCTGCTATATATGCTTCAACGCCTATAATTGGCTTTATACCAGCTTTTTCTGCTTCTTTGTATAGTTCTATAGCCCCATACATATTACCGTGATCTGTAATAGCAAGAGCGTTCATGCCATTCTTTTTGGCTGTTTTTACCATGTCTGGTATTTTGGATAATCCATCCAAAAGGGAGTAGTGGGAGTGGGTATGTAAATGTATAAACTTTGAATCTAGCTCCTTTTCCATATTCTCTTAGTATAGCAAATAAGGTATGATACCTCTATATGGACAAGGCTATAAAATATATTATAGGAATTGATGAAGTTGGGCGAGGTCCCATAGCAGGGCCTGTGGCCGTATGCTCATTTTTAATGAAAGATGATTCTTTTATAAAAAATACAGAAGAAAAATTACCTAAATTAAAAGATTCAAAAAAGCTTTCAAAAAAGCAAAGAGAAATTTGGTTTAATTTTCTAAAAAAACAAAAAGAGAAAGGGAATTGTGATTATGCTGTTTCTTTTGTGTCACCAGAAAATATTGATAAATTTGGAATTGCAAAATGTATACAAAAATCATTGAATGAATCATTGGAAAAAGTTGTTACGCAAAAAGCATTTTCTGCTTCGCTTTCTGTATTTAAAATATTTCTCGATGGAGGTTTACATGCACCGTCTGAATACATAAACCAAGAAACGATAATAAAAGGGGATGAACTTCACCCTGTTATTTCAATGGCTTCGATTATGGCAAAAGTTACTCGTGATGCTGTAATGACAAAATACAGCAAAGAGTATCCTGAATATGGTTTTGAAAAACATTCTGGATATGGAACAAAAGCTCACTATGAAGCCATAAAAAAATACGGACAGGCACCTATTCACCGTAAAACATTTATACATTAAGGGTTAAATCGGTCCAACCGATTTAGAAATTTTTATTTAGCCAATTTTCGATATCTTTTTTATCGTCTTTTATCCAAGCTGCATTTGAAGCGATTCTCTCATATGCTTGTTCGAGAGTTCTCTCTGCCCCTGGAGCTACGTTTTTACTGAAGAATTTTTTTGCATCTTTTAAGTCTTCTTGTGTTGTATGGTTTCCGAGAGTAAATATTAATCTTGATAAGAATAATCCAGTCTCACCATATTTTTTTAGAATAATATCCCAATTCTTTTTAAGGAATTGCCATGTTAAAGATTGTCCATTTTTATTATTCCATGTAGCTGCTATTAAAAATGGAGAATCTTGGTCTTTTACTTCTTTTGATATTGCAAATGATAATGTTTTTTCTAATAATTTTATATCTTTAAATTGAGTAAGTGCTCTGCTTATCCTTTCTTTTTCTTCTTGTAATTTTTCTTCCTTATACAATTTTTCTAAAATTTTCCATTCTTTTAAACCACCATTTTGTGCAACTATATTATAAATTACACTTCTCATATCTGGATTTATTGGTTTTATTATTTTATTTGAGAATATTTTTTGAGCTTCTTTTATTATTTTTTTATCTCCATAAAAGGAAGCCAATGATATAGCTAAAATACGTAGAAGTGTGTAAGAGCTTTCTTCTTCCTCTTTTCTTTCAAAACTTATTTCTTCTGCGAGTGGAGAAAATAAAGAAAGTGCATATTTTTTATATTTATCTGCAAAATTTTCATTTGCAATTATGTTATAAATTTTGTTTACCCCATATGCTATTTCTGTCCAAACCATGTACTCCTTTTCATCTTTATATGCGAGAGATAATTCAAGCGCCTCATTTGTTTTAATATAACCACCTTCAGCCAAAGCAAACATATCTCTTATTATTCCAAGTCTATCAGCTATGTTTATGTGATTTTCTTTTATATTATTATTTATACGATTTAATGTTTCTTTATCATAATGAACTTTAATAAAAGATGATTCATTTATATTTATTTTTGATATTAATTTTTCAGAAAGATTAATACTTTTTTTATTCAGTAATATTTTTTTATCAATATTTGATGTTTTATAAAGAATGGGAATTTGCCATAATTTTTTACTTTTCTCTTTATTTTTTATTACTCGACTTGAAAAGAATATATCTTGTTTTATTTTTAATCCTAATTTAGGTGAATTTAAAAGGGTAACAACAGGGAATCCAGGTTGTTTGGTCCATGAGTTCATTATTTTTTTTATAGGTTTTTTACTGACTTTTTCAAAAGCACTCCACAGATCTATTGTTTTTGTGTTTTTATAACTATGTTTTTTAAGGTAATACCTGAGCCCTTCTTTAAATTTATATTCACCTATATACTCTGATATCATTCTTACTATAGCCGTACCTTTTTCGTAAGATACCATATCAAAAGTTTCGTTTATTTCATCAGGATGATTTAATTCAACTTCTATCGCATGTGTATTTTTTAATGAATCTATTTCTATGGCATTTCTATATCTACTACTTGCTAAATATAAATTCCACACTTTCCAGTGAGGGAATAACTTATCTGTACATAACTTTTCCATATATGATGCAAATCCTTCATTTAGCCAGAGATCTGTCCACCATTGCATAGTGACTAAATTCCCAAACCATTGATGTGATAGTTCGTGAGCTATTGTTGTTGCAACCCACTGTTTATTTGTAAGAGAAGAATGTTCCTCATCTATTAAGATAGACGATTCTCTAAATGTTATTGCTCCCCAATTTTCCATTCCAGCAGGTTCAAAATCTGGAATTGCTATAAGGTCAAGATTGGGCATAGGGTAGGGTATGTCAAAATATTCATCAAAGAAATCAAGTGACTTTATTGCTACATCAAGAGCAAATTGTGATTGGTGTTTTTTATTATTTGTTGTAAATACTCTTATTTGAACTCCATTTTTGGTTTTACCTTCTATGTATTCAAATTTACCAACTATAAAAGCAAGTAGGTATGTCGACATGCGAGGTGTTGGGGCAAATGAAATTATTTTATATTCAGAATTATGTTCACTTATATTTATTGGTAATGTGTTTGAAATCGCAGTGTGTTTATTGTGTACAACTAAAGATACTTCAAATGTTGCTTTATGTGCAGGTTCATCAAAACAGGGGAACGCACGGCGTGCATCGGTCGCTTCGAATTGTGTCGTTGCCAAATATTTTTCTTTGCCATTTAATACATATTTACTCTTATAGAAACCACGTAAGTTGTCGTTGATTATTCCACTGAAAATAATTGAGAGTTCGCCAATACCTTTTTTGATTTTATTTTTAAAATAAAAAGTAGAAGTTTCTTTTTCTTTATCGTAAGTAATTTTTGAAGAGAATTGTTCAGTCTTACCTATTTTTATCTTAACTGTTTCTATATCTAGATCTTTACTGTGTATTGTAATTTTATTTGCATCTTTATCTATTTTTATATGAATAACTTCAGATCCAGAGAATGTAAAAGACTCTAAATCAGGGTGAATTTTTAGCTTATAAGAGATAGGGGATATAAAATTAGGTAAACGTACAGATCTTGTTTTTGTAGCCATATAAATAATTGTATCAAAAATACCTTTATTTATAAAGGCTCTATAGTGCTTGACAGATGGCATACTATTATGCTATAATACAAGTATGAAAAGTAAAACAACAAAAAACTTAATAATTCTTGGAGCTGTTATTTTTTCTCTTTTATCTCTGCATAATGCCTCCGCATATTACAATTGTTCAGGTTATTCTTGTGTGGAAAGTGGTTATAGTGCTAGTTATAATCCAAACGGTAGTTCTTATAATAATCCAAATTATTATCAAAATCAAAATGGTTATTATGGGAATGGGTATAATAGTTACAATGGATACAACACAGCCAACCAAAATACTCAAGCTACTCCCACTGTTGTAAATAATTATTATTATCCAACAACTGTAAAATCAGTTACTTCATCAACAGCAACCAAGTCAACAGTAGCTAAGTCTACAACATCAAATACAAGTGGAAATACTGTCGCTTCAAATTCTAGTACAGGCACTTCTGGGACAGCAGCTGTGAATAGCACAAATACAGCCGCCAATAGTAGTTTATTAGGAGCATCAGCAGCAGGTAGTGGAATTACAGCATTGTCACTTGGTGGATCTGGTAGTTTTATGCCAAGTTCAATATGGCAATGGCTTCTAGTAGTTATTCTTATCTTAATTATCATAATTATATCTAGGTTAATAATTAAAAAATCACAAGAGAATCATTCAGCTCACGACCCACACGCTTCTCACTAATAAACATAATTAAAACCCCTTTTATTTAAAGAATAAAAGGGGTTTTAATTTGCTTTGCTTTTTATGAATTTTTTGATATTATAGTCATATCTATTTAATATAGATATATTCCGTGGTAGCTCAGCGGTAGAGCGGTCGCCTGTTAAGCGATTGGTCGTAGGTTCGATCCCTACCCACGGAGCAAAATTTTAAGCCATATTTTATAATGGTTATTTTTTGTACCCTAGATGGTATTACGAACTGGTGATATAATTTAAAAATGAAAATAAAATATATTCAAGTTGATGTTAAGGAGGAAATCAATAGTAAAAATTGGTCTAAACCAGATTGCCGACAAGCTGAATACGTATTAAAATACAAACCAGATATTATTATTTTTGAATCCCCAGTAAATAAAACACCAGATACTATTTATAATAAATATAGCTGTAATAAAAAACCATTTAATTTAGTTCAAAAATATAAGAAAGAACTTATCGTAAATTCAAAAAAACCAGGTAATGGAGATGCTATTTCTGATGTAAGATTATTTGATAATATAATGGCACTTTGGAACAAAGGACATGATGTTCTACTTTATAATGTTGATGGTCCAAATGATTTAAGGAGAGAATTTTTTGAAGTTTGGAAATATATGTATCCAAGTGCATTAAAGAATTGGTTATGGTGGGTCCGTATTTATTTAAGAGAAAAATATATGGCTAAAAATATCCAATGGGTTTTAGAGAAAAATAAAGATAAAGAAAGTGTTGTTATTGCAATTTTTTTACAAAGTTTTCATTGGAAACATGTTCAATTTCTTTTAAAGAATCCTTCAAAAAAAGAAATTTGGAAATACTATTTTAGTAAATTTAAAGAGGTAAATGAAAAGAGTATTACAGAAAAAATAATGAAAGAAAATAAGGTGTTTTATAAATATTGGTTAAAAATGTCAGATTTCAACTAATAATTGCAAATCATTAAATTAGTTATATAATATATATTATGAATCCAGAACAAAAATTGGGCAATAATATTCAAGAAAAAATTATAAATAATGAATCTGTTAAAGAAGTAGTTTCTACTGAAGTTATTAGTGAGGAAGATAAACAAGCTAAAGCTGAAGAGAAAGCTCAGAAAGAAGAAAAAAATAATGAAGAAATCGCAAAAAAAAGAGAAGAGATAATGAATCAAATGGGCGGACAAGAATCAAAAGAAGAATATCCAGAAGGTCACATAATGAATCCGCAAATGCTAGATAAGATTGCTCAATTAGAAGCTATTGATACCACCACAGGAGAATTTAATCAGGAACGTTACGACGACTACATAAATGGTCAAGCGAAACTTGGGGCATATACAGTAGGAGAGAATCAAAAGAAATTACAAAAGAAGATTGATGCAGGTAAAAAAATCAAAGATTATTATGATACTGAAGTCATTTATGGACAAGGAGGTTGGAATCGCTATCCAGTAAATCAAGATACAGGTGAAGTATTTCTATCTAGAGGAGCTAGTAATACTACTGGTAGTCCAGAATATAAAGCAAAACTTGCACAAAAGGCTACAGAATTAGGAATCAAAGTAGAGGGAGAGTAATATCTTTAAATTAAATTTAATAATTGTCTAATCTCTTTCAACGATACACTCGGATTAGGGAACACTTCACACCAGTCTTTTGTTCGTAGCGTATCCCTCCAAGCGAGCAAAATTTTAAGCCATATTTTACAATGGTTATTTTTTGGAGGTTAGTAGAAGTTCGAACCTATGATATTATTTATGTATGAAAAAGTCATTAACCTTGTGCATGATTCTTAAAGATAATCAGATACTCTTAGGTATGAAAAAGAGGGGATTTGGTATTGGTAGATGGAATGGATTTGGTGGAAAAGTTGAAGAAGGCGAAACAATAGAACAAGGAGCTATTCGTGAATTAAAAGAGGAGATTGGGATAGATGCTTTGAATATAAAAAAAGTTGGTATTTTGTATTTTTCATTTCAAAACGATACTAAAATTTTAGAAGTTAATGTTTTTACAGTTATAGATTTTACAGGAGAACCGATAGAGAGTGAAGAGATGAAACCGCAATGGTTTTCTTTTGACAAAATACCGTTTAGTCAAATGTGGACAGATGATATTCAATGGTTTCCATTTCTCTTAAACAATAAATTATTTAGAGGAGAATTTTTATTTGATAGACCTTCTGATGCCGAGTATTCTGCAAAAATAATTACTCAAAAACTAAATGAAGTTTCAAGTTTTTAGTATTTCCATTCGAACATCATCCCAAGTTTGGAGCCAAAATAAAACCCCCCAGAAATGGGGTGTTTTTATTTTGGCTCCGTGAGCGAGTGATTGGTATCACTCGCGTGGTAGGGATCGAAGACCCTGAATAAATTTTCAAAAAGCTTTGCTTTGAGAAAATATGAAGGGTGTACTGAACCTGTAAGGTTCGATAAGTGTACTCACGGTCCTACCCACAAATTTTCTTGATTTATCTATAAATAAGCATAAAATACAATCTATGGCTAGTAAAATTCAAATTGAAGTTTTAATAAATAAAAAACCAGGATACTTTGCTATTCAGGGAAAAAGTTTTTATCTTGGACTTAGAATAAAAAATATAGGAGATGAACCATCAGAAAGTTTTAATATTTTAAAAATAAAAGTACATTCTGCTGAAGGAAAAAATATTTTTGATGATCTTAATAAATCTTTTTACATAGAAAAATTAAACCCTAATGAAACTAAAGATATAGAGGTTAAAAAACAAGGATCTATTATCTATGGATTAGCCACAATAGAATTACAAATAAAATTAGATATAGAAGGTGCTAAAATTGATTTTTATCAGAAGAATCATATTACAGAAGATAATTATTTTCTTGGTGAAAATAGATGGTTAGATTTTTTATATATAAAAAGTAGCTCAGAACATGCCCAAGATATATCAAATAAAAGAATTACTTTATTAACTTATGTATTAATAGGATTAACTATTATTCAATTAATAGTAATATTTTGTAGGTAGTTTGTATTATTTATTTTGTTTTTATTAATATTAAAGTTTTCACTTTATCTTAAGTATGGATCAAATTTTTAACCCATATTTTATAATGGTTATTTTTCGGAGGTTAGTAGAAGTTCGAACCTAATTTTTATTATATTTTACTTTTAAGAGTATTTGGCAAAGACCTATAAGTAGACAAAGACTATTATTTAACACAAGAGGATTGGAAGCTAAAATAATTCCATAAATAAGCCAAAGTAAGCAGTTTACAGAAAATAGAATCAGCATTCCCCAAGAAATATCTTTTAAACTTTTTGTTTTATAAGATTTATATAATTGCGGTAGCATTACACAGACACCCATTACACCCGCACAAAAACCAATTATATTCTGCAAGTTTTCCATTACAAAATTTTAGCAAAAATAATTCCTAATGACTAGTCTATATTTTCTTTTAGTATAGCTAGTCGAACATCTTCCCAAGTTCGGAGCCTGTAAAAATCTTAAGCTATATTTTATAATGGTTATTTTTTTTGTTACAATCTGAATTCAGATTTATATAATTTAGTGTATACTAACACTATGAAAAATAATATAAAAATAGTTGTTGTAGTTTTAGTTGTGTTTACTATTATTGGTGGTTTTGTCTATTATCAAAAAAATAAACAAGCACCATTAGATACAAATAACACTTTAGTCACACCTGTTGAGTCTATAATTGGTACTTATGTTGCAAATCTATCAAAAGATGTTTACACTCTTACAATTTCATCTCAAGAAGGTGAGTCTATTAAAGGAGAATTAAATATTAAAAACTTTGAAAAAGACAGTTCTACTGGTACTTTAATTGGTATATATAAAAATGGAATTCTTTTAGCTGAACACACATTTAAATCTGAGGGAACTGTATCTGTAAATCAAGTTATTTTTAAGAAAACAGTAGACGGTTTTGTAAGAGGATATGGAGATGTTGATGAAACCACTGGAACTCACTTTGTAAATCTAAATAATATTATATATGACACTTCCGTTGTTTATAAAAAAGTTTTACTCACAACTGAGAAAACACCTGCGAATAATATAATACAAGGTAAATTAAATATTAATGTAGTTTGTGAAAAATCTCTTTCATATATGAAGTTCAAGGATACTGTTAGTTCTGACAATTTTATAGCAGAATGCAAAGAAGGAAAACATCCAGAAGTTATAGAAAAATATAAAACTGATTTGAATCTTGGAGAAGGAGTTAAAATTTAATATAATAATTTTCTAAAATGGCTATTCATTATTTTTTTGATAATGAATAGCCATTTTTTATTTTTAATCCATAATACTTTTCCGAACATCGTCTCAAACTTGGAGCCAAATTTTAAGCTATATTTCATATCGGTTATTTTTGGAAGGTTAGTAGAAGATCGAACCTAGTATATAATACAAGATATGGCAAAAAATAATAAAATAATCTATTTAATAATTGGAATTGTGATATTTGTATTTTCTTTTTTAATTTGGAGAACTGGAGCTTTTAATAATTATCTTCCATTTTTTATTACTACTGATGGTTGGAATAAAAATGAACGTGAAATAAATAAGCCGAATAACAGCTTAGAACCTTCAAGGGAACCTTACCCAAATTGTGAATGGAAAAAGGTAATTGGTGCTGGTTTAGAAATTTGGGGTCAATCTTGTGATTATGGAGATAAAAGATTAGAAGTTAATGCAAGTGAGACATTACCAGGCATGTTTTTGGAGGATGTTACCAATGGAAGTCATGTTGCAATAGAACAACTAATTCAAGTTTTTAATTTAAAAAATAAATCTATTGATAGTGTCATTCCATTCTTAGTTAACAATAAAGATTGGAAAGTTACAGACAAATGTACTTTTACAAAAGTCTCTATTAATCGAAGTGATGTCACTAGGTATACATTAATGCCAACAGGGGTTGCTTTAAAAAAATTCGAGAGTGATGGCAAGAATGAACCTATAAACAGTACTTGTGCGGGATACGGTATGGGTAATAGCGGGGTTCAGTATTTTGAAATATATAATTCAAACCCCAATAAAGTTTTATTTATAAATGCCGGACAAGAGCTTCCTATGTTTGATGAAAATAGTATTGTTGTTAAGTAATTATGTAGTATTGTTCTTCAACGATACTTTTCCGAACATCGTCTCAAACTTGGAGCCAAATTTTAACCCATATTTTATAATGGTCATTCAGACTCTGAGAGTCTTCAGACTCGAATGAGTTATTTTTTGGGGTTAGTATAAATTTGAACCTATGATATAATTTTAATTATGAAAATTTTTATTGGAATAAAATATGATAAAGAATCTCTGTTGTTGGTTTCAGAAATAAAGGAAATTATTAAAAAATTAGGTCATATACCTTATTGCTTTGCACAAGATGAAGGATATATTTCAGACGAAAAAGAAATGATGGAAAAAGCATTTCAAAAAATAGATGAGTCAGATATTGTTATTATTGAAGCTTCACAACTTGCTTTTGGTGTTGGCATAGAAGCAGGTTATTCTTTTTCAAAAAATAAGAAAATTATAATAATAGCAAATGAATTAGAAAAAATATCTAGTACCCTTAAGGGGGTATCTGATTTGTATATGTCCTATAAAGATTTTAATGAATTAGAAATAAAACTTCGAGATATTTTATAGTTTTATATTATCTATTATATTCTGTCGAACATAATCCCAAACTTGGAGCCAAACAAATTAAGATAGCTATTTTTCTAAATAGGTTCATACTTAAAAGTATTACTAATAATAAATTTTTAATTCTATGCTTACAACAATCGCTGTTGTCTTATTTGTTTTATGGGCTTTGGGTTTTATCGGTTTCCATGTTCTAGGAGGATTTATTCATATACTTTTAGTGGTAGCAATTATTCTTATTTTGCTTCGTATCATTCGTGGATAAAATATAATTAGTAAATTTTATAAATTCTTCGCCTATATATTTAATATGGGTGTTTTGTTATTTTAGTATAAATTTAAACACCTTGACTTTACAAGTTGAAAAATGTAATGTGAAAGAAAATAATTCTTAATACGAACAATTAAAACATTTATGTTATGGATTTGGTACAAAAAAAAGAAGCTTTGCTCAAAAAGCTCGAGTCTTTAAAAAGTGATGACTTGTTAAATAAATCATCTGAAACTGAATTTAATTTTTTGGGAAAATGTGGAGAAAAACATGCATTAGAAACAAAATTAGATTTGAGTATCCATGGTATTTTATCTGGTCAATTTGTTCAGATAACTTGTGAAAATGGTTGCTGCCGTACTTTATTGGTGTGTGTTGGTGTTGGAGATGGTTGTAAAGGTAAAGAGGGTAAATTTCTTTGGTTCCTTGATGGGGATGACCATGGAGTACATTACAATGGTGTAAAAACACTAAAAGAATTCAAAGAAAGGTATGGTGTTGAAATAATCTAACCGCTAGTCGCGGATAACAGAAAAACTGCTATTCACTAGCGGTTTTTCATTTGCCAAAAATATTTATATAAACCTAATTGATAATATCTACTAAAAGTAGTAATGTGAGGGAAATAGTATGAACTCTTTAAAATCTAATGTTATGGGAAAAATTCCAAAACCAGTAAAACCCTTTAATCACAGCGAGGATTTAAGGAAGAAGCGTCTTGATAAATGGAAAGAATTATTTAAAGCCATCCATCCTGAAATTGAAGTTTATCATTTTTATGAGGATGAATTTAGAAAAATTCTTTATGACTCTAACCTTTTTAATGGTGTAAAATTCGATGGCGGTCTATATGAAGATATAAGAATTATAATTCTTGTTCCTCAGGAAGATTTACACGATTTATACATTATAGGTCTTACTTATGATCGAATGTTTTCTAAAAGAGAAGTTCTAGGAGATTCATGTTACTGGAATGAAGTTGGTTATGATACTTGTGAGCCAAAATTTTTCACTTGGGAAAAGATTTACTTAGAATTTTGTGAAATTTCCGAAGAATTAAAAAAAGAAATTCCTGAACCTAAAAATCCTAAGTAATGAAAGATAGGGAACTCAACCAAATAAAATTAGCATTAGCTGTATTTGCTGGTGCGGTTTTGGATAGAGATGGTTACTGTGGTTGCCCTAAGTGTGGATCAAGAAATTTACTTCATGATGGAAGTTCACTTGATGATTCACACTTACTTTGCTCAGATTGTTGGTATGGAATTGGTACTAGTGATCCATATGTAGCTATATATCTTTGGAATAAAGAAGACAGAACAGCATTTCAATTAGAAATACAATTCGAATAAAGATCGACTTTAAAAAGTCGGTCTTTTATCTTTTTATTAACTCTTAAAATACTTTTGTATTATGATATAATCTAAATATGTTAGAAATAGAAAGAACATTTTTAGTAAAAAATATACCCGATTTAACTTCTATTAAGAAAATAGAGATTAAGCAAGGTTATATTTCTACAACTCCTTCTCCTCTTAGAATTAGAAAAAAGGGAGATGCTTTTGAATTAACAAAGAAAATACCATTAAACGAGAATGACTATAGTTCAAACGAAGAGATTAATATTTTACTAACTGAATATGAATTTAATAAATTATGGACTCAAGTAGAAAAATTTTTGGAAAAGAATAGATATTGTATTGATATTGGAGAAAATTTAATAGCTGAGTTAGATATTTTCAAAGGCGATTTGTCTGGTTTAGTATTTGTAGAGGTTGAATTTCCTTCACAAGAAATAATGCAATCTTTTATTCCCCCAGAATGGTTTGGTAAGGATGTAACCCAAGAATCTTTTTCAGCAAATTCATTTTTAGCTGGTAAAATGTTTGATGAAATAAAAAAACTTATCTAAAATATCAAGCATTGACAATGTATCTATTTAAGGTTAATGTTAGATAAATAATTAAATTCTAAATATAAAATTTATGAATGAAAATGAAAAAATCATTAAAATTGGTAGTAATCATTTTAAAGAAATTTTGAGTCCTGAAATGCTTGAGTCAAAAATTCATGAACTTGCAAAGATAATTGCAGTAAATTATTCAGAATCTGATTCTCTGGTTCTATTGATTGTTACTAATGGAGGTATGTACTTTGGTGTAGCACTATCGATGGCACTACAAGATCTTGGTGTTCCTCATTGTGTTGATACAGTGAGAATAAAAAGATATGTTGGAGATGGAAAAACTACAACAACTGGAATAAAGATAAGTAGTACTCCATCACTAAAACTTTTAAATAGAGATGTTATTGTTGTAGAGGATCTGATTGACGAAGGACTAACGATGAACTTCTTGGATCATTATTTAAAAACAACAGAAGAAATGAAGCCCAAATCTCTCGAATATTGTGTTTTAGTTGAAAAGAAAGATCATGTAAAACTTTCTTTTGGTATAAAATATTTTATTCTTGATCAAGCGGGTCCTGAATGGCTCGTTGGGTTTGGTATGGATTCAAACTTTGGTTACCGTGGTCTCCGTGGTATCTACGCAAAGACTAATTAAAAATGAAGCCCTGTTCGTGTATTTGTTACACAACAGGGCTTTTATTATTTTATATCTTTACTAAATATAATTTATATCGTATAATTAAGGTATTAGATTTATTAACTAATGTTTTAAAAATTACGCCAAGCGAGAAGTATTATATCTAATAATAATACACTTACTAAGATCGAGCGGGGCAAAAATAAAAAGTTTTATCTTTTTAGACAAGTTTATAACTTGTTGTGATTTTTGATATGTCTTTAATCTAATATCAAACAACTTAGCCATATTAATTAATATAAAATAAAATTATGAAAATAAAAAAAATAATAGGTGGAATAGTACTACTGGTACTATGTTTTATAGGAGTGCGTTCTGTATTTGCTGCAGGTCCAGCTGCGATAGACTTAGGTTCAGCGGGAAACTTTATCATATTATCAAAAACAGCAATATCAACTACTGGTGTTACTGCTATTACTGGTGATATAGGGGTAAGTCCAGCTGCCGCAACTTATGTTACTGGTTTTTCTCAGACAATGAATTCTTCAAATAAGTATTCAACTTCAACTTATGTAACAGGTAAGATATATGCATCTGATTATGCAGTTCCAACACCTTCATATACTAGTATTGCAGTTACAGCAATGGAAGCAGCTTATGTAGATGGTATGGGTAGAACAAGTCCAACAGCTACAGAACTAGGGGGAGGTAATATAGGAGGTATGACAATCACTCCTGGTTTGTATAAATGGACAACAGGAGTAACTATTCCAACAGATGTAACTCTCTCTGGTGGAGCAAGTGATGTTTGGATATTTCAAATAGATGGAAATCTAGATATAAGTTCAGCAAAAAGTGTATTACTAACAGCAGGAGTATCACCAGCAAATATTTTCTGGGTAGTAGCTGGAACAACAACACTTAATACAACTTCAACATTTGAAGGTACAATCTTGGCTGGTCCTGGTACATCTACTATTTCAATGAAAAGTGGAGCAGTATTGCACGGTAGAGCTTTGGGTCAGAAAGACATAACACTTATAGCAAACACTGTAAACGGAGTTGCTGGTGCCGCAAATGCTAATCTTACTGTTACAAAAGTTGTTATAAATGATAATGGTAAAACAAATGTTGTTTCTGATTTTCCTTTGTTCGTAGGAGCAACTTCTGTTATTTCTGGAGTATCAAATGTTTTCACTTCAGGAGACTATGTTGTAAGTGAGGGTATTAACTCAGCTTACACTCAATCTTTTTCTGGAGACTGTGATAGTTCTGGTAAGATAACTTTGTATGGAGGGGTCAGTATGTCTTGTATCATAACAAACAACGACATAGCAGAAGTGGGTCATAGTAGCGGAGGAGGTGGAGTAGTTTATGGATGTAAAGATCCAACTGCCACAAATTATAATTACTTCTCTTCTAGCAAGCCATCTCTTTGTGTATATAAAAGTACTTCTGTGGTAAGTAATCCAACTACTACAACAACAGTTACTTCAATCGTAATTCCTAAGTTACCAAAGACGGGTTTCCCCCCACAAGAAAAGTGGTATGAATCTTTTCTGAATAGTATTTTAAATTTATTTAGATAAATAAAATAATGGAAAAAATAAAAACAATATTTAGAAAAGATAAAATCTTTTCAGTAATATTAATTTCATTTTTATGTTTTATTGGGATTATATTTTTTATTTCCTCAGTGTTAATAAAAAATGGAAATAGTATAAATATTATTTCATTAATAAAACCAGAAATAGTAGAAGCCAAAATAATTAAAACAAAAGTAGTTCCAATAAAGAGTAAAATAGTTTTTGGCTTACCTATTAAATTAAAAATTCCAACACTTAAAATTAATTCAAATATTGAATCTATCGGACTCACTAAAGATGGTGCGGTGGATTCACCTGTGGGTCCTATAAATACAGGGTGGTATAAATTGGGTCCACGCCCAGGTGAAATAGGTAGTGCTATCATAGATGGTCACTCTGGATGGAAGGGTGGTATCCCTGCTGTATTTGATAATTTATACAAAATAAAAATAGGGGATAAGATTTATGTGGAAGATGATAAAGGTAAAACTATTGCTTTTGTTGTTCGTAAAATAATGAAATATGATCCAAATGTTATTGCTACGGATGTATTTATATCAACTGATAAAAAGTCACATCTAAATCTGATCACATGTACTGGTGTTTGGGATAATGTATCAAAAAGTCACTCAAGTAGACTTATTGTATTTACAGATAAAGAATAAATTTTTTTTAGATACAATTTTGATAAGGTTATTGTTCTATTAAAAATAATAAATAGTTGATTGTATTTATATTAACTATTATAATAAACAAATGAAAAAACAAAAAACAAAAAATAGTGCAAAGGTTGCATTTAAAAAAGTTTCTAAGGTGGTATTAAAAGAATCAAAGATGCTTAATACAAAAGGAAAGAAGTTTATAAAAGGGGTAGAGAAAGAATGGAAAGTAGCTGAGCCAAAAATAAAGAAGGTAGAGAAAAATATAAAAAAAACCATAAAAAATACACAAAAGAATTGGAAAGAATCAAAACCAGCAAGAAAGGAATTGGAGAAATCAATTAAAACTAGTGCTAAAGATATTCTTAAGAAAACAATCAAAGTTGCTAAAAAGTTTAAATAAATTTATCATTAAAAATACCCCAATTATGGGGTATTTTTAATGATACTCTCATAAGGCCTAAAGGTATTGATTTTACTATTTATTAGAAGTAATATGAAGAAAAATACAATCTTAAATGTAATTATTATGAAAAAAGAAATTAAAAATGCCACAGTATGTCTTCTTGTTAAAGACGACAAGGTTATGCTTGGGTTGAAGACTCGAAAGATAGGAGCCGGGTGTCGTAATGGTTACGGAGGTATGGTTAAAAAGAGGGAAACAATAAGGCACGCTGCGATAAGGGAGCTTGAGGAGGAAACAGGTAAAAAAATTGGAAATACATTTATTACCACTTCACAAGAAAACCTTGAAAAAGTAGCAATTATTGATTTTAAGAATACTATAAAAGATAGAGAAGTTTTTATTTGTAGAGTTCATTTTTTTATTGTTAAAAAATGGAGCGGTGATGCAGTAGATACAAATGAAATGACTGATTCTAGATTTTTTAAGATTACTGATTTGCCGTTTGATAAAATGATGCCCAAAGATAGTAAATATTTTCCTTTAATTCTTAATGGGAAGAAAATACTAGCTGAGACCAACTTTGACTCAATGACGATTAAAGAAGTTTCTTCTTTTCCTAACGAATAAAGCCTGACATTGATGCCAGGCTTTTATTTTTTTTTATATAAATTTATCCCATTGACTTTACAGATTGAAAAATGTAATGTAAAAGAAAAATAAGTTATATAACTCTTTAAAAATATGGATAATGGAAATTTTAACAAAAACAGAAAGGTTTCTTATTGACCTAGTTGAACTGCCTATATCTTTAGATGTTCAAGTTTACAAGATTATTAATGGAGTAATTCCTATTACTTATGGTCAAATTATGAATGATATTGTATCATCAGGCGATAATTTAGATGCCATTTCTTTTTCAGGTCAAATGTTTGAAGAAATAATGGAAACCAAACATGAGTTTTTTAAAAATAAATTAGATCTTAATAATAAGATAATTTATTTTTTAAGAAAGTGTGGTGTTCGTAATACTTATCATTGGGTTGAAATATTGGAGTGGAATAAGCGCTCAACACTTTATGCATTATCTGAACATAATAATGCTAATGATTTTTATGAATCTTGGATGGAGCCCTCTAAGCGTGAATGTATATTTTTTACTATAAATTCAAAGTAAAAAATACAGTATTAATTAATGATAAAAACCTATTTTTCACTTATGTGAATAGATAGGTTTTTTTATTTAATAATTTTTTTAACTATATTTTAAAATGGTTATTTTAATATTCTGAAAAGAAAATTTATGATATAATTTAAAAATGGCACAAGAAGGATTTAAATTAGAAAAGAATGAGGTAAGGGAAATTATTAATAGGGAAGTTGAAAAACATGATATTTCTATTACTGAAACAGAGCAACAAATAATTGATAATATTGTAGCTAGTTGTCCTTTGGCTCCAAATACTGCACGTTTATTTGCTTGGTGTAATAAAAAAGTCTCTGAAGAATTAGATAAATACCCAGATATGAATGAGGATATTAGGGATATTAGAAATGAAGTAGGTAAAGAATTAAGATATAAAATTGATCGTGATAGTTTTGAAGAAGCAAAAGAAATAATTAAAAATGAAAACCCAGAAACTATAAATCCACAATGGATGCGTAATCATTTTTCTGCTTTATATATGAGGATAAGTAAAGGCTATAAAACCATTGATGGATCTATTGATTGGGATTTTGTTGTAAAAAAACTTGATATAAGTAATAAATTTCATGTTAAAAAATTAGAATCATGGAATTTTGATAAAGAAAAAATAATTAATGCCTTAAATAATTTATTAGAAGAAAAATCACCACTTGTTTTTGGACCAGATTGGCTTCTTAGAAATGGTTCTAGTGTATATCATCAACTTATGAATAATTTTAGAACAGAAGATGATAAGATTGATTGGGATACGATAAGGTCTCTTGTTGATGAAAAATGGCAAGAGAAATGGAAAATTCAAAGAAGAGGCATTTCTATTTTGGAAATAGTTGATAATATTACTCGTACTTTTCAAGAAGAAAAACCAGAAAAAATTTCACCTATGTGGTTACAAGAAAGAATGGAGAATAATTATGCAGCTCTTAGACGACTTTTGCCTAGAAATGATAAAAAAGAATTAGATTATCAATCTTTAGTTGATCTTCTTCCTGATAATATTGCTAATCAATGGAAACCATTTTTAACGACAGAAAAAATTATTCCCAAAGAAACATACCTAGATATTGCTGAGACTGATAATGTTATCCATAAGCATAAAGATAAAATATATACTTTCTATACGCTTATTGATAAAGAAAAAGATAAAATTTGTAGAGAAGATATAATTAATGATATGAGAGAAATAATAATGAAAGGAAATATTGATGCACTCGATAGGCTTGTTGGGCATCTTGTTTTTACTGTGGATGAATGGATAGAAGATAATTTTGATTTAAAAGTTTGGCAATATGCACAAGAAAAGGTAAGAGAGATCATAAAAAGATGTATTTATCGTCACGATCCTACTAAGGGTAAGTTTTCTTCGTATTTATATGCAACTCTTAAAAAAGAGGCGATATCAATTAGAATTAATTCTAAGGGGGATAGTTTCGTAAAAAGATATGCAGATGGACATATAGAATATCATGAAGATGAAGGTTATTAATAAGTCTCAATATTTGATATAATTAAAAAATGAAAATAGATACAATCATTCCACTTGAGGAATTAAAAAAGCTTAATAAACCAGTTAACCCCAATATTAAGCATAAGGAAAGTTTGACCACTCTTGATAGGGTTGCTGTCTTTATTACAAGTATTGTAGGTACAATGTGGTGCGCCATAGCTTTCACTATGCTTGCCCTTATAAGCCTCCCTGACGCTCTTCGTGGTGGTAGGGCTACAATGATCTCCTGGGTGGCTCAAACCTTCCTACAGCTCGTTTTACTCTCAGTTATCATGGTTGGGCAGAACCTTCAGAATAGACACTCAGAAGCAAGGGCAGATGCCAATTTTGATGTAAACGTTAAGGCTGAATTAGAGATTGAAACCATCTTACAACATTTAGAAAATCAAAATGAAGCAATTGAAGAAATTCAAAAAAAGCTAGAAATAAAATAGATTTTTGTATTTTTTTTATAAAAACCACATATTATGTGGTTTTTATTTTATGTTGACAGTGTTAGTATTTTAATGTAATATACTTAAAAAGTATAAATTTAAAAATTGAATTAATGGAAGAAGAAGTAGAAAAAATTGGTTATTTTGAGTACTTAAAGAAGTACTATAGAAAGAAAATAATATTTTATGTATGCCTTGGGGTATTTTTAGGATTTATTGTATTTATTTATAATGCTATTTATTTAAAGAAAAATTTTGATTCATTATTTATGAGAACAGCATTTACTATTGTTGCTCCATTATTAATTTTTCATTTTAAGCCGTTAATGGAATACCCAGTTTCTCCCACGGTTTATAAAAAAATTTCTTGTTTTGACTCAAAAACATTAGAACCAATTCGATGTGGATATAAAACCAACAAAGAATTATCTACTGAAGATGATTTTATAGAGTACTTACAATGTTTTGCTCATAAAATTGGAGTTACTGTAAATGAAAATGCTGTATATTATTTTTTTATTAATAATTCTTCTCATTTAGTATTGGGGTATATTTTTGAAACGGGAAGAGACCTGCCTTCAAAAGAGCTACACTTTGTATTTAAAAAAGCATCTCAAAATTATATTAAAATCAATTAAAAATTTAAAAATGAAAAAAACGTTCTTTGTGTGTATAGTAGCAATACTATTATTATCGTCATGCATGACAGGTTTGGTTGGGAGTGGTAGTAAATACAAACCACCGATCCAAGAGAATCATATGGTAGATACTAATGGTATACATTATGGTATAAACTATAATGGGCATTAATTGATTAAGGTCGACAATTATTTATGATTGTCGACCTTTTTATTTTAATTGATTTTCAAATTATATTTGACATATATAGTTAAAAATTGTATTGTTTAATTAAATTAAAAACCCTTAAATTGACTTCTTATGGGTAAGAAAAAAATTGTTCAATATCCTTTTATCCTTGCAAATGAACTGCATTGTCCACTTTGTGGATTATCTATTGAAGATGGTTTTTGTGGAAATCGTCATTTGCAGAGTAATTATCTTATTATGGTAATTCCAAGAAGATAAACCTTTTTGATTCTAAAATTAAAAGCCTTGTTGTTATAATACAACAAGGCTTTTTACTGTATTGACAATCTTTCATATAAAGAATAATCTGAAAGAAAATCATCCTTAAATATTAAGTCTCATGGAAACAATAGACGAAAATGTATTCATTTTTATACTGGATGCCATAGTTAAAGTTTCTCCTGATAGTCTTCGTATTGCATATAAAGAAAAAGATAAGTCACCATCACTTGATGATGAAGCTGGTCATTTTCTTAAATTAAACGAAGAAAGGATTGGAATGGATATTGAGAAATATATCTTAATGTCTAAGAAATTTATATTTTATGGACTACCTGATTTTTTTATTGTTTTATTAAAAATAAAAGCTGATTGTCCAGATGCTTATAGAGTTGGGTCTAAGATTCTAAAAAAAGTTGGTCAAAAAGTTTTTGATGGTAAAATTCTAAGTAATTGGAATAAAATGTTTAAATAAACACACCAAATTAATTTATAAATTTGGTGTGTTTTTTATTTGACAATTAATCATATAAGGAATAATCTTTAGTTAAAATAACCCCTTAAAAAGAAAGAATATGAAAGATTCAGTTAGAAAGGTGAGTCCTAGGAATAAATGGCTCATAAGTCTTCAAAAAGAAGCTATGGATAGATTTAATGCACGAATATTTGCATTTAAAATCCAAATTGATTACGTAAGTGTTTATCAGGATTGCATAGGTATTTATGAAGACCTTGTTAATCTAGAAAGAGTTTATGAAAAACCAGAGGAAAGAGTGATTACCGAGACCATCGTAATGTTTAATTTTCTCAATGGTAACGGTAATTATCCTGAAGTAGATAGGTGGGCTAAAGAAAAGTACTTAAGGAATTCCAATCCTTTCATCATTCATGCATCTGGAAAAAAATTTTCTATTTTAAGTAAAATGTTTTTCTTGAAAAAAATAAATTTTATTGAAACAACTGGTTTTGTTTTAAATAATAAATGGCCAGTAAGTGCTTGTCTGAAATTTAACGAAAGTGAATCTGATCTAAAATTAGAATGGAAAGGTAATTTAGGAGAAAGTCATAATGATTTCTTCATATATCATGTATAGCGATTTTAGATTTTTTGATTAAGCCCCTTGTTTATATAGGGGCTTTTTATTATCAATTTGACAACTGTTTATATTGGGAATATTCTAAAAGAAAATGTACTAATATAAAAATAAAATGATTATGAGAAAATTATTAATTTTAATAATTTTGCTGGCAATCATTTTATCAGCAAATGGACAAGGTTTTTCAAAACTGGTGGTCATTATAGACCCAGGTCATGGAGGGGGAAGATACTGGTTGTCATCCAAAAGATACTAAATTCTTTGAAAATGCATATTGCTACGATGTAGCATTACGTTTGGAAAAAATACTAAAAGATAGTGGAGTTGTTGTTTTTAAAACGATTAAAGATAAAAAGAGGAAAATTAACAATAATAAAATTGGTTATATTCCCGCATTATCAAAAGCTGTTTTTTCTATTAATGGTAAGACTGTAAATAATGGTAAATTCTTATACTTTAGAACTGACTATGCAAATAGTAAACTTAATAAATTTTATGGTTACGAAATAATTTTTATCTCTATTCATTTTGATGTTATTAATTCAAAATTCTTAGGAGCAAGAATCATCAAGGAAAAGGATAGTTATAAAAGTGATTTATTTAGTGATATTTTAGAAAAAGAATTCCAAAAGAAGAATCTTTTAAGTAATAGCTTTGTCCCAGTCTTTGAAAATGGAGACCCTATTACATACAAAAAGCATCTACATGTCCTAGGTGTGAATAATAAGATTTCACCCAAGGTCTTAATAGAACTTGGGAACACTCAGAACTATGAAGATATGTTACGTATAAAAAATCCTAATATTAGGGAAGAGTACGCCAGAGTGATTTTTATCGATTTGAAGAAATATACACAAAGGGCCGATTAGAAATAGTCGGTTTTTTTAATATTTGATTAAAACAGAAAATAATGGTATTGTCTAGGTAATAAATTCTTTTTAAATAATTAAATTAATTAATTAATTAATATGGTAAAAGATAGTAATTTTTGGAGTAATCATCCAGAGCTTCAGTCTGGTGAAATTTTTTTAACAAATATAGATAGTGAGCATCTTCACCTTATACAATGGAAAACTAAAAGAGAGGGTAAGATTGCTTATGACTGTGATGGACAAAAGTTTGGAGAGCATCCTGATATTTTCCCAATTTTTGTTAAAAGAGAAGAACTTGAAAAAACAGCTCAAGGAAGAGAGGTTTTAGAGAAGTGCTAAGATAATAAGCCCCTTATAAATTATTAAGGGGCTTTATTTATTCTTGACATATATTTATAATAGTGCTAGATTAATACCCAACAATTGTTTTTTAATTTTAAAAATTTTTCATATGAAAAAAGGCCAAGAAGAACCAAAGAGTTCTGTTGTTAGTAATCCAAGTAGTTTTTATCATGAAAGCGCTTTGATAGATACAATATCAAATGTGAACAATGATTCAAGAACAGAAGTTCAGTTGCTTAATGACATGAAGGATCCGTCGTATCAATATCATGTTGGATCGGAACATTGGAATAGTTACTAATGAATTTTAGGTAACTAGTTAAACCCCATTCTTAATATTAAGAATGGGGTTTTATTTTTTAAAATTATTTAAATGAGGGGTTTTTCAATAAGTGTGTTATACTGTTTATCGTGTAAAGACACATGAACCAAGTCGAAGTTTCAATCTAAA
>Ga0302292_1000329_pt1 | contig 33673 bp, 24 predicted proteins | sample III_Fen_N2_1_FD_194553 | JGI IMG/M metagenome (GOLD analysis project Ga0302292, IMG submission 194553) | Peat permafrost microbial communities from Stordalen Mire near Abisko, Sweden - III_Fen_N2_1 | ecosystem: Environmental > Terrestrial > Soil > Wetlands > Permafrost | place: Sweden: Abisko...
AAACCTTCAGGTAGTAATAACTTTACTAATTCTATTTGTGTGTCTTGTAACATATATTCCTTTTTATAGAATACAAAGTTATTATTTTACCTTTTACTCCCCAACTTTTCAACTTGACCCATTTTTTGCTCTTTTACGGTTGCGGATCAAGACGGATCAAGACGAATATTATGCATTTCGAAGAAAGTGATTGGATAGTTTTATATATCTTTATAATCTAAATCACAGATTATCATGGATTCACAATTTCACATTTTTGAAATCACCAAAGAACTTGTTGTAAGTATCATGTCAAGACCTTACGATGCTCATTTTCATGATTTCGAGGAATTGATAATTGTAACCGAAGGTAGTTTAGAGCATTTTATAGATTTTAAAGCTGAAATTGTTGAAGCACCTGTTGCTTGTTACGTTTCGATGGGGAAAATGCATAAACTTATTCCTCACGAAAATTTACGAGGATGGGTTATTAATTATAAATCTGAATTTATTTCTGAATCAAAATTAAATTTTTATGCCAATTTTTTCGAAACTACTAATGTCCCTTTATTACAAAATAATTGCATATATCGTATTATTGAATTAAGTCAAATAATACAAAATGAATATAACCTAGAAGAGATTGACTATCTAACAATTTCGCATTTAACAAGTGGACTGATTTCTATGATTGATGCTGAACGTAAAAGAACTTTAGTTCTCGATACAACAACAAAATCGTCGCAGATAACCGTATTCAATACTTTTCTTAAAATTTTGGAAGAAAATTATCGACGAGCTGAAGGTGTAGCATTTTATGCCGATAAAATGAATATGTCGGATCGTAATCTCAATATAATATGCAAAAATAATTTTCAAAAAAGCGTTTCAGAAATTATCGAAACTCGAAAATTGATAGAAGCGAAACGCATGCTTTTATATACAAACAAATCGGTTTCCGAAATTGGTTTTGAACTTGGATATAACGAAAAGTCATATTTCACAAGAGTTTTCCACAATAAAACAGACATTACACCAACCGAATTTCGTGAAATGTCGCAAAACATCATTTCCTAAAAGTACCACTCATTTTCTTAAAACTGTTACCGTTCAGCCTCTTGGATGTTGCATCTTTGCTATATACAAATTAGTAACAGTTTTTTAAAAAGTAAAATTATGAAAACGTTAAGTAAAGCAAAAGTAGGCACGACATTTTTGGTATTTATGGTAATGTCGTCGTTTGGACAATCGAAATGGAAAGTAGATAATGTTCATTCAGGAGTAAAATTTATCGTCGAACACATGATGATTTCGGAAGTTGAAGGAAGTTTCAAAACCTATAATGGAACAATCAATGTACCGGGGAAAGATTTTAATGATGCTAAAATTGATTTTACGGTTGATGTAAATAGTATCAATACCGACAATGAAATGAGAGACAAACATCTTAAATCAGATGACTTCTTTAATGCCGAAAAATTTCCAGTAATGACTTTTAAGAGCACATCGTTTAAAAAAGTTTCGGACAATAAATATCAACTAATAGGAATGTTAACCATTAGAGATGTAACGAAAAAAGTGGTATTCGATGTTACCTATGGTGGTACAAGAAAAGATCCTTATGGAAATGTAAAATCGGGTTTTAAAACGACATTAACCATTAATCGTCAAGATTATAATTTAAAATGGAGTGGTAAAACAGAAGCTGGCGAATTAGTTGTAGCCGATAACGTGGAAATGCAATTACGATTAGAATTTGTGCAAGTTCCTTAAGAATTTTTGAAGACGAATAATTAATCCTAATTAACCCTGCCAGCATTTTGAACGCTGGCAGGGTTCAATCAAAAAACCAAATTACATTAAAAAACTTCTAAACCATGAAACAATCAGCAAATATATCATTTGACGAAAATCAAAGAATGCCAGTTTTGTTTGTTGGACATGGAAATCCAATGTATGCAATTGAAAATAACGAATTTACACAATCGTGGAAAATACTTGGAGAAACACTTCCACAACCCAAAGCGATTCTTTGTATTTCGGCACATTGGGAAACAAATGGAACCTTTGTAACAGCAATGCCACATCCACCAACAATTCACGATTTTGGTGGTTTCCCAAATGAACTTTTTACCGTTGAATATCCGGCTTCAGGAAGTCCTGAATTGGCTTTCGAAGCAAAGCAAACAATTACAAAATCGACTATACAACTCGATCAAAAATGGGGACTCGATCATGGAGCATGGTCTGTAATTAAAAACATGTACCCCAATGCAGATATTCCTGTTGTTCAAATGAGTCTCGATTATAATAAATCACCCAAATATCATTACGAACTTGCTCAAGAATTACAAGCTCTTCGCAATAAAGGCGTTTTAATTATTGGAAGCGGAAACCTCGTTCATAACCTTCGAATGGTAGCTTGGAACAAAATGAACGAACCCGAATTTGGATACGATTGGGCATTGCAAGCTAACGAAATATTTATAACATTAATTCTCGAAAAAAATCATCAAGCACTATGTAATTATCGTTCGCTTGGTAAAGAAGTTCAATTGGCAATTCCATCGCCCGACCATTTTTTGCCGTTACTCTATGTACTCGCTTTACAAAAAGAAAATGAAACCGTATCGTTTTTTAACGACAAAGCGGTTATGGGTTCATTAACCATGACTTCGGTGAAAATAGGATAAAAGATATATTCCTGGTTTTAAGTGTCGAACAATTTTCTTTGCTTCTTTTTGAATTATTAAATTTCAATTAAATTTCTTATATTTGAAATAGTAATTAAGAGAGCAATGGAAAACCACGCGCATAAAACCAATTTTCAATTTAATGATTTATTTGAGATCAGTGATATGCAACGCCTGCAAGAATTATTTTCAGACGTGAATGGTGTTGCTTCTATTATTACATTACCCGACGGAACACCAATTACTCAGCCAAGTAATTGGTGTCGATTATGTAAAGATATAGTTCCGAAATCTGAAACTGGACTTTCAAATTGTTTTCAATTAAATTCCATTCCTGATAGTGAAAATGCTTCGGAACCAATTGTTAAACTATGTTCGAATTGTGGTTTATTAAATACTTTAGCCACTATAACTGTCGGTGGCAATCATATCGCAAATTGGTATATTGGTCAAGTCCGAAATGAAGAAATTGAAAAAAATAGAATAATTGAATATGCTCATGAAACCGGTGTAGAACCTTTCGCATTTGAACAAGCTATACGTGAAGTTCCAATAATGTCAAAAGAGCAATTTACAAAAATAGCACAAATGCTTTTTGCCTTCGCAAACGAATATTCCGAAAAGGCATATAGTAATCATCTCCTTAAAATAGAAATCGAAGAACGCGAAAAAACGAATAAATTTCTAATATATAGAGAACAAACGCTTAACGATATTATTAATTTGGCACCTGATGCTTTTTTTCAAGGAAACAGTAAAGGTTATTTTATTGCTGTTAATGAAAAGGCATGTGAACTTACAGAATATCAGAAAGAAGAACTGTTGACTATGTCAATGAAAGACCTTTTTTCACAATCGGAATTAAACAATAAACCGTTACGTTACGATTTACTCGAAAAAGGAGAAATAATAGTTTCAGAACGTGAGATCATTACAAAAACTGGTTCTCTTTTAGTTGTAGAGATGAACTCAAAAAAAATGCCCAATGGAACGTATCAGTCAACATTTAGAAATATAACAGAACGAAAACAAATAGAACAGGAACTACAAGAAAATCAGTTAATCTTTTCTGAAATGTTTCAAAAAAGTCCTGTCACCATCGTTCTTACATCACCGTTTGAAAGTATATTCCTGGATGTTAATGAAAATTTTGTAAAAGATATGGAGTATACTCGCGATGAAGTTGTTGGACATTCAACGATTGAGTTAAATGTTTTTAATGATTTACATGACAGAGAAATTATTAATGAAAAATTAAGAAATAACGAGAAAGTTTTTGGCTATGAATGTAAATTTCGATCCAAAAATGGTCGAATCATGACTGGTTTAATCTCGATAAGTTTTATCAAAATAAAAGGGAAAATCTGTCAATTAAGTACTATAATAGATATTACCGAAAAAGTTCGATCAAATAAAGCTTTACATGACATAGAAAAACGTTCATTTAGAGCTATTGCCGAATCACCATTTCCCATTATCATTCATGATGAGGATGATAAAGTCTTACAAATTAGTGCTGGTTGGACTAAATATTCGGGATATACAAGCAAAGATATACCATTCTTTTCCGACTGGACAATACTCGCTTATGGTGAAAAATCGATTTTAGGTAAAGAATATTTTGATGATATTTTTCTAATTAACAGAACCGTTAAAGTTGGAGAGTGGAATATTAGAGCAAAAGATGGTTCGAACAGAATATGGGAAATTCAAACAACTCCGCTTGGTCATAATGAAAACGGCAAGCGAATTTTACTCAGTATGGCAAATGATATAACAGACCAATTGCAAGTAGAAGTTCAATTAATGGAGAAAAACAAAGAAATTGAATCTACAAATATTGAATTATTAAAAGCAAAAGAAAAGGCAGAGGAAAGTGATCGATTAAAATCGGCTTTTCTTGCAAATATGAGTCACGAAATTCGGACTCCAATGAATGGAATACTGGGGTTTGCCGGATTGCTTAAAGAAGCCTATCTTAATGGTGAAGATCAAAAATTATATATTGAAATAATTGAAAAAAGTGGAGCACGAATGCTTAATATCATAAATGATATAATTAGCATATCGAAAGTTGAGGCCGGACAAATGGACGTGACTTTATCAGAAACATCAATAAATGATCAAATTGAATATATCCTTACCTTTTTTAAACCAGAAGCGTCACAAAAAGGAGTGGAATTGAAGTATAATAGACAACGTTCATCGACTGAAGCATTAGTTTTCACTGATCGCGAAAAACTGTATGCAATTTTAACCAATCTGGTGAAAAATGCACTGAAATTTACTCGCAAAGGAAGTATCGAAATTGGATATACTCAAAAAGAAACAATACTCGAGTTTTATGTTAAAGATACTGGTTGTGGAATTAATGAAGATCAACTAGAAATAATCTTTGAACGATTTAGGCAAGGAAGCGAATCGCTAACCCGTAATTATGAAGGAGCCGGATTAGGTTTAGCAATATGTAGAGCATATGTAGAGCTACTAAGAGGTAAAATTTGGGTAGAAAGTAAATTGGGGAAAGGGTCAATATTTTATTTTGAAATTCCCTGTCAAGCTAAATCCCAAAGTCAAGAAAAAGCATCTTTGAAAAATGTACCACAAGATGTTGCAGCGAAAAATAGAGACATTAAAATCCTGATAGCCGAAGATGATGAAATCTCAAAAGTGCTTTTAACAGCAATTGTTTTCAAACAAAGTAAAGATATTCTATTTGCCAAAGATGGCGTTGAAGTTGTAAATCTATGTCGTGAGTATAGTGACATAGATTTAATTTTAATGGATATTAAATTACCATTGTTGGATGGATATGAAGCGACGAAACAAATCCGCACATTCAATAAGGAAGTAATTATTATTGCTCAAACAGCCTTTGCACTTGCAGGCGAACGTGAAACAGCTATCGATTTTGGTTGCAATGATTATATCTCAAAACCAATTGATCAATCCTATTTACTTAGCCTCATTGCAAAATATTTTAGTGAAGAATAAAAAAAACGGTTTAAATCTGTCATTTTCTTTCAGACAAACGTCAAATCCTTTGTAATACAATTTGTTCTTCTGAATACTTTCGTTATATTTACAGAAACAATGACCGATTGCTATGCCCGATTACGAATTAGCTCTATATAAAAAAGCTCTGAATGAGGTTGCTCATATTTTAGTTGCCGATGCAGATGGAACCATAACGTATGTGAATGATAAAGTGTGTGCATTAATGAAATATTCGCGTGAAGAACTTATTGGTCAGAATAATAAGATTTTTAAATCAGGGTTTCATTCTCCTGAGTTTTATGAAAACAGGTATAATGAGATTATAAAGGGCAAAATATTCAAAACCAATATTCAAAACAAAGCAAAAGATGGTTCATTATTTTGGATGGATGAAACTATTATACCTTTTTTAGATAGTGAAAATAACCTCTATAAATATTTAACGATTCGATTTGATATTACCGAAAAAATTAATGAAGTTGCAATAAAAGAAGAGTTTTTAGCGAATGTAAGTCATGATATTCGAACTCCATTACATGGATTGTTGAGCATTGTTCAATTGCTAAAAGAAACATCACTCAATGAACAACAGCTTGATTATATTGCATCTATTCAAGAATCGTCCGACCATATAGAACAGTTGGTAAATGATTTACTTGATATTTTTAAAATTGACTCTGGGAAAATTAAATTTGAATCTATCCCTTTAGACTTTACTGGAATAGCACAATCATTAACTACAATATTTGCTTTAAAATCCCAAACAAAGGATATCGTATATAAATACAACGTTGACGAAAATCTAAGTACAACTTTACTTGGTGATTCGTCCCGATTAAAACAAATATTGTTTAACCTTCTCGAAAATGCTTTAAAATATACTGAGATAGGTCGCATTGTCATCGAAATTAGTTTGCTGGACAATATGGAGGAAAAACAAATTGTTGCGTTTAAAATCAATAATACCAGTAAAGGTTCATTGAAAATGAAACAAGACGAAGCGTTTGTGAAATTAATTCAATCGGATGCTAAGGATAGTCGTTTATTTGGAGGAATAAGTCTTGGATTAAGTATTGTAAAAAAACTCATATTGTTACAAAATGGAACATTGTCTTTGAATTGTAAAACAGACGAAGACACAACGTTTACATTTACAATGCCATATTCAAAACAATTATTTACATCTAAAATCAATATAGAATCAATAACCACCACCAAACAACCTGCAAATTATAAAATATTAATTGCCGACGACGATCAGATAAATCGTATGATTTTTGAAAAACAAATGATGAAATTCAAGTATAACTATACGATTGTTGAAAGTGGATTTGAAGTTATTGAACTATTGCAAAAGGAATCATTTGACTTAATATTACTCGACATGCAAATGCCCGGAATGAATGGTGATGTGGTTTTACAGAAAATTAGAACAGAATTTCCTGAGCCAGTACGATATATTCCTATCATTTCGGTTTCAGCAACCATACAAGTAAAAACGATACAATATATTATTGATGCTGGAGCAAATGCTCATTTATCAAAACCATATAAAGAAGCCGATTTGGCCGAAATTATTCAAAAGACCTTACCTAATTCGAGTGTTATGGAAAAATCAGAAAAGTTAAAGGAAGAGCAAAATACTACGCTCGTAAACTTAAATACTTTAAAACAATTTACCGATGAAGACCCGAGCTTTATGCTTGAATTACTTGAATATTTTTATTCGTCAACGCCCGAGTTGCTTGACAAAATGGAGGTCATTTATAAGTCAAATAGGTTTGAACTTGCAATGTTATTACACAAATACAGGTCGCAAGTTTCTTTGTTGGGAATTGAAGAATTAATCGAATTAACTAAAACAATGGAAGTTGCACTAATCGAATCTATTGTGGATTATGACTATGATACTAGTTTTGATAAAATCATAAAAATATCGAGAAAAGTCTTGGTCGAAGTTGCAATAATAATCGCCAAAATTAAATCTGAATTATAGATGGAATAGCCATAAGTATAATTTGCAAATCAATTCTATGAGATTATTTATGGTATATTTCAAGTGACCTTTAAAATTAAATTAAGATAAACGGATGAAAATATTAGTAATAGAAGACGAAGTAATGGTATTAAAAGCTATTGAGTTCAAACTAAAAAAGTCTGGATTTGAGGTTTTTACAGCTACCGATGGTACTCTTGCACTTGAACAAATAAAACTTCAATCTTTCGATTGTATATTGACCGATTTGATGATTCCTTTTTTTAGTGGACTCGAAATAATTAATCATGTTCGAAATGTTTTAGCAAGTAAAACACCAATAATTGTTTTGTCAGCAATTGGACAAGAACAGTCAATAATTGAGGCATTTAAGCTTGGCGCAAATGATTATATGACAAAACCATTCAGCCCAAACGAATTGTTAATTCGTATTCACAAACAAACAATGATATAGTATGAGGTTTATAAAAACACTGGCTATCTCTCTCATCTTTTTATTAAAACTAACCAATAGTTTTGGTCAAACAGATTCGCTTATGTCTGTGGCTAAAACGCTCATTACCAAAAATAAAAACGAACAAGCTGAAAAAATTTATAACGATCTTTTACAACAAAACAATGGCAATAATGATGTCCGTTTTGCTTTAGGTTTATTGTATTCGTGGACAAAAAAATATGACAAAGCTCGAACAATTTTCGCAGATGTTTTAAAAGCACGTCCATCTAGTAAAGAAGTTTATATAGCAGCAATAAACAATGAACTTTGGGTCGATAATTACAATCAGGCTTTGACTATTGCTAATATAGCAAATACAGTTTTACCAAACGATGCCGATATTCTTCTGAGAAAAGCCAAAGCGCTCAATAATTTGGAACGATATGCTGATGCCCAATCGGTTATAAAAGACATTTTGGCAATTGATCCAAATAATCAAGAAGCTAAGGCGCTTTTATCGACAATCAAATCGAACAATCAGAAAAATGCAATTGGGGTGAATTATACGCTCGATTATTTCTTCAAACAAATAAATCCTTGGCATTGGGCTAGTATTCAATATAAACGAAAAACAAAACTTGGAGCCGTAATCGGTAGGTTTAATTATGCAAATCGATTTGGTTCGCAAGGCTATCAGTTCGAGGTTGATGCATATCCAAGTTTAGGTAAAAAAAGTTATGCTTATGTAAATGCTGGATTTTCAAATACTTCGTTATTCCCCGTTTTTCGTTTTGGTTTTGATTACAATCGAAAATTACCAAAAGCATTCGAAACATCTATTGGATTGCGATACCTCAAATTTTCGAGTTCAGATGTCTATATTTTTACTGGGCATATTGGTAAATATATAGGAAATTACTGGGTTTCATTACGCCCATTTGTAGTTCCAGATAACGGAAAAGTTTCTGTTTCGGGATTTTTAGCAATGCGTCGTTATTTCTCGAATGCCGAAAATTATCTGGGAGCTCAGATTGGTTATGGAACTTCGCCAGACGATTATTCAAAAGCAATTACCGGCAGATCCGATTTACGATTAAACGAATACAAAGGGAAACTAACGTTTAATCATCTTTTCGGTATACATTGGATTGGGAATACAAGCGTGGGTTATGCTTATGAAGAATATTATACGTCAAGTTATAGAAATCATTTGACTTTCGACATTTCTGTTTATTATTTGTTTTAATTATGGAGTCATTAAAAATATTTACATCGCGCTATATACAAGCTGGCAACGATTTTTTGAAAAGATCGATAGTATTTATGTTGTTTGTAATATTGTCCCGTTTTATTGAAATACTTTGGATCAATCATTTTAATATTCATTCAACCAATGCTGGGTATGAATTTTATGGGTTGATTTTCGATTTCTTCTATGCCTTTCAAATTACTGGATATTTAATACTTCCGTATCTCCTATTGTTTTTTCTAAATAGAAATATTGCGAATAATATTTTAATTGTTTTTACCAGTTTAATCGTTCTTGTTTATATTGGACTCATTGGATATTTTAGCAATACAGCAATGCTTTTAGGTTCTGATTTATTCGCATATAATTTCCACGAAATAATACATATTGTTAAAACATCAAACATTTCAATTCTAATGTTTTTGGTTGGATTTGTATCATTGATTTGTCTCTTAGTGTTGACTCATATTTTGTTTTCAAGAATTAAATTTCATCCATATTTACAAACGGCATTATATTTAATAATGCTAGAGTCGATGTTTGCAAATGGTTTTAAGGTTGAATCAAAAGATTTTGAGAACCAATACAATTATTATTTGGCCGAAAATAAACTTACTTTTTTCTTTAAAAGCATTTATACTTTTTATGATAATAAAGTAAGGAATGAGGATATTGGAAAACAAACTATTGAAGCTCAGGTTGCAACAATTGATAAGAGTTTGATTGCTCACGAAGTTCCATTTCCCGAATACCCATTTTTTCACAAAGATGAAACACCCAATGTGCTTGGTAGTTTTTTAAATAGTGATGAAACATCTAAACCTAACATCATATTTGTCATTGTCGAAAGTTTAGGAACGGCATATTCAGGAACGGCAAATTATTTGGGAAGTTTCACTCCTTTTCTAGATTCACTCAGTGCAAAAAGTTTGTATTGGAATCATTTTATGAGTAGTGCTGGGCGAACATTTCAAGTATTACCAACAATGTTAGGTTCATTGCCCTTTGGTGAAACCGGGTTTAACGATTTGCAAAATAAAATGCCAAACCATATTACATTACCGCGATTGTTAAAAAAAGATGGCTATTCAACCGCATTCTTCTATGGAGGTGAAGCCGCATTCGATAACATGGATATTTTTCTTAAAAAGCAAAATATTGATGAAATTGTTGATAATCGAAAATTCGATAAAAGCTTTAAACAAATGCCATCAAGAACTAATGGACAATCATGGGGTTTTGGTGATTTAGAATTATTTAATAATTATTTGAAATATACTGAAAATAAGTCATCTCCACGAATGGATGTTTTGTTAACGTTGTCGATGCATTCTCCATTTTACGTTCAAAATCAAGCCGATTTTGAGCTTAAAGTAGAACAAAGAATCGTTGCTTTAAAACTTTCAAAAGAACAATCCCAATATATTCGCAAATATAAATCTCAGTTTGCTACAATTATGTATTTTGATGATGCATTACGTCAATTTGTAGAACAACTTTCAAAACGACCTTCGTTCAAAAATACCATATTAGTTATTACTGGCGACCATCGTATGCCAGAGATTCCAATTTCTACACAAATCGACCGATTCCATGTACCATTGGTTATTTATTCGCCGATGTTAAAAACTGCGAAAACCTTTGAAGGAGTTGCTAGTCAATTTGATGTTACTCCAACCTTTGTTTCTTTATTACGCAATTCTTATGGAATGAAATTTCCAAGTTATTGTTCATGGATTGGTTTTGATTTAGATACATCGTCAAGTTTCCGAAATAGGCATATTTATCCGTTTATGCGGAACAAAAATGAGTTTTTTGATCTAATGGTTGGCGATAAATTTTTATCAAATACCGATGCATATACTGTTGATAAAACATTTGATATGGAATATAATGGAAATAGTTCTGTGATGACTGATTTAACGCAACGGTTCATGTATTTCAAGCAAATTAACACATTAGCCTGTCGTAAAAATAAATTATTGCCTGATTCAATTTATTCGAAATGGTAGCATCGTTATCGACATATGTTTTCATCTATTGGATTGCTACAATTCTTGCTATTGGGTTGCAATTCAGTCTTGTGAGTACGATAGGGCCAACTGTTGTTCTCTATTTTCAACGCAACCCGCAATTTCGGATTTATCTCAAAACAACGATTATTAGTCTTTTCGTATTTGGACTATTTTATTTTTTTGGGCACAAAATCATTACAGCATTGGTCTTTCTTGCAAACGATTATCGGCAAGTAACAATTGCAGCCATTATAGCTTTCTTTAGTCTACGATACGTGAAAAGGAATAATTATTTCGATTATTTGAGTGCTTTTGGTTCTATTATTTTATTGCTTTGGATACTTGTATTTCTTTCAATAGTAATCATTCATATCTCAATACATTTTCAACTAGTCAATGCTGGAGTTCAGTTATTCAAGTTCTTAACCGAAGAACTACCTGGTACATTTAAGATGTTACCATATTTGATTGTTGGTTCATTTGGAATGATTTTTATATTGCTAAACATTATAAATTTTTATAGAATTAAGAAAATTATTACGGAGTTTATAAATGATAAAGTATTAGCTTCGTCTCAAGATAGTATAATCGAATTGATTTATAACGAGAACAATCAAGTATTATCGAATCAGGCAGAGAAGACATTGCTTTTAGTAAAACGATATCGCTTTTCACGAACAATTTTTACCGATGAATTGCTTCGAATGCAAGAAATTATTTTTGGGGACATCAATGAAAGAATAAATAACATTCTGAATTTATGGGATATCGATCATGATGCAGCGTATTATTTATATCATTCAAAATGGCATTATAAAATTAAGGGGCTGAGAATTTACGCACAACTCGAAAACAAATCGGAGATTGAATATATCGCAACATTAATGGAACATAAAAACAAAGTACTTCAAATCGAGGCTCAAATTGCATTGGCCCGTTTGTCGGACGATGAGCATCCATTGGAATATCTCAAAGATTTACACGAAAAAATGACTCTTTGGGAACAAGTAAACTTAATCCATTATTTTACTCGTTTCAATAAATCGGTTGGTGATATTTCAAGTTTACTTTCAACAACAAATGCAAGTGTTACATTCTTTGGATTACGATGTGCTGCTATTTTTAATCAGTATGAGCATTATAATCAAATAATTAAGTTGACTCAATATGACGATGTCTTAATTCAAGATACGGCATACGACACACTCGCTCAATATCAAGAACCTGCGTCAGCACAATATATATTAAACAGATTTAAAAGTGAACTACCAATATCAACAAGAGTTTCAATGATAAAAGCTTTGGGGCATATTGGAAATATTGTTGCATTACCTTTTCTAAAAGATCTTCTGCTTTTTGAGGTAGAATATCAATTGAGTATTGAACTTTTTAAAACGATTATTCAAATTCAACCAGTGAAATATGAAAAATGCGAATCGGTTGGCGATATGAAAATACTTTTAATCGCTGAATATATTAACGAATCCAAATTTTAAATGGAAGAATTATATGCAATATTTGGTATTATCGATTCAATCCTTTTTGGATATGGAATAGCTACGTTTATTTCTTATATTATTTTGGCTTTTTTGTCGTCATTAGCATTATTTTTCTATATTCGAAAAAATCGTTTTATTGATTATTCTGTTATCCTTTCAAGCGACATTGCACCATCTGTATCGGTTATTGCACCTGCTTATAATGAAGAAAAATCGATAGTCGATAATGCCCGATCTCTCATGTCGCTTCAATATCTGAATATTGAAATTATTATTGTAAATGATGGAAGTAAAGACAATACACTGCAACGCTTAATTGACAATTTTCAGCTTAAAAAAATTGTTTATATTTCAAATTATAAAATTGAATGTAAAGATATTCGGGGCATTTATAAGTCGGAAAATAAAGCATTTCAAAAGCTTATTGTCATTGATAAAGAAAATGGCGGAAAGGCAGATGCGTTAAATGCAGGAATAAATATTTCATCGAATGATTTGATTACCTGCATTGATGTTGACTGTATCATAGAGCAAGATGCCATTTTGAAAATGGTAAAACCCTTTCTGGAAGAAACTGATAAAAGAGTGATTGCTTCAGGTGGAGTTGTGAGAGTTGCTAATAATTGTGATGTTGGAATTGGTAGAATCAATACTGTTCGTTTTCCTAATAAATTGATTGCTGGTTTTCAAGTTTTAGAATATTTGCGAGCTTTTATTTTAGGTCGTATGGCTTGGAGTCGAATCAATGGTTTATTACTTATTTCGGGTGCATTTGGCATGTTTCGAAAAGATTTGGTAATCAAAGTTGGTGGTTACGACCATAATACAGTTGGTGAAGATATGGAATTGGTTGTACGAATGCGAAAATATATGCACGACAATAATTTGGGTAAATATATTGTGAGTTTCATTCCCGATCCGTTATGTTGGACCGAAGTTCCCGAGACTTTTAAGGTTTTAGGTCGTCAACGCAATCGATGGACGCGAGGAACGATAGAAACCCTTGCAATTCACAAAGAACTGCTTTTCAATCCTAAATATGGACTTTTAGGGATGGTAAGTTATCCTTATTGGTTATTCTTCGAGTGGCTTGCTCCTTATGTTGAAGTGTTTGGACTTTTCTATTTCTTTGTTCTCATTTACTTACACAAAGTGAATTGGATATTCTTTTTTTCACTTTTAGGCTTCGTTTACACCTTTGCGTTTATGTTTACCCTTTTTTCAATATTGTTCGAAGAGGTAACTTTCAATGCATATAAACGAAAATTAGACATTCTAAAAATGATAGGATTAGCATTAATTGAACCACTTTTTTACCATCTTTTTATCATGTGGTGGGCAGCCAAAGGAAATATTTCCTATTTTAAAGGAGAAAAGGCTTGGGGGAAAATGGATAGAACCGGTTTTTCTACTCAACAAACAAAGATTGTAGAATCGGAAATTACTCTTTAATCCTTTTTTCTAAATTCTAAATCCATTATATGTTCAATCAGGGGAATGTAAAATTCCCAAAAAAACATCATTCGTTCCGATTGATCTAGTTTTCTATAAAGCATAAAACTAAGTGATCTTATGCCTTCAAAATAGGAAAAGCGATAAGGAACATGATTATCGGCAAAATCGCCACAGAAATAGTAAAATAAGTTATCGTAACGATGTTTAATTATTGCCGGAAACCTTGTTGGAATATTATATTGACGCATCAATGCTGCACCACGGGCATTAGGGAAAATATTAAAATACGACATGACAATATTACTGTCATTTGAAGGTAAGGTAATGTCGAACCAAAATGGATAATGGACAAAATCAATAACATCATATTGATTTGCCAATGAGTCGGCAGTTATGATATAAGGAACAGGTTTCTTCAGTTGCTTGCGATCTTCTAAAACGACAATTTGATCTTTATTACTTACAAAGACTAATCCGCTTCGTTTAAATTGCCATGGTTTATTGTATTGTTTTTCATATAATTGTATTGCCCATTTCGGTAAATCTCCATTTTTTATTGTATCAAGTTTTGAAAAATATCGACCAACCCAACCCGACCATTTTAATCCTAGTAATTGTTCCGTTATTTCCCGTATAGAATCTGTTGTTGGCGAGGCTAGTAAATTGAATTCCGTAAGAATAAGCTTCTTACGTTCTTTCATTTCTTTTAGTAATTCATAATCCTTTTCGCTTAATCCCCCATATATTTTCTTTGATCGTTCTGTTTGTTTCGCATTCAGATACCATTCATTTTCGTAAACTCCATAGGTGTCGGTAAAATACACCATATCAAGTGCATGAGCCAAACTGTCGAGTTGTTTTTGACTGAAGTTTTCTAGATCTCTAATTTTGTATTCTTGGTTTTTCCCAGGAACAAAGCCCATATAATTTTTGACATTATAGATATTCTCATTACCATCAACATATCGAAGGTGAGTTAATATCCAATTAAACGAACGATGTTCATTACATTTGTCTGTTAGAACGGTTTTATCAACAATTAAAACCGCAACTTTTGTTTTATGCTGAAAATACCAAAAGCAAAAACTAACAAATAGTATGATTATTGGAGTTAAAAGAAATATGTATAAAATTCGTCGCATAAAATTTCGGTTATGAATATTAAAGATACGAATAAAAATGGAAAAGATGTTTTAATGTTTTCGTTTTTACTGCCTAACAACAAATAAGTTTATATTTTTACTTTCTCTGTATAAATATGTACCTTTGCTTATCAATAATGATAAATGAAGCTTAACTATGGAGAAATTTCAAGAATTATTTGATTCCTTTTTAAATTATTCAGTTCTCATCATTGGGGATGTAATGGTTGATGCTTACCTCTGGGGAAAAGTAGAGCGAATTTCGCCCGAAGCACCAGTTCCAATTGTATCTGTCGAAAAATGCGAAAATCGTTTAGGTGGTGCTGCAAACGTTGCCTTAAATATTAAAGCACTTGGAGCTAAACCTATTTTATGTTCAATTATTGGTGATGATGAAAATGGTAGAATTTTCCTTGATTTACTTGAAGATCAAGGCATGCCTAATCTTGGAATCATCTGCGATAAAGATCGTAAAACAACAACTAAAACTCGTGTAATAAGTGGTAATCAACATTGTCTTCGAATTGATGATGAAATTACTTCTTCCGTTACCGAAAAACAAGAAGAAACGATAGTTCAACAAATAGATACTATCATCAACGAACAGAAAATCAATGCAATTATTTTCGAAGATTACGATAAAGGTGTTATTTCACCAAATATTATAAAAGCAATTGTTTCGATAGCTGCAAAAAAGCAAATACCAATTTCTGTTGATCCCAAAAAACGAAATTTTATTGATTATAAAGGAGTTACACTTTTTAAGCCAAACTTCAAAGAGCTTTGTGAAGGCTTGAACGTTGAAATAAAGAAAAACGATTTTTTAGCAATTCACCAAAATATTTCAAAATTCAGACACGATATGAGTATTCGTCATTTGATGGTAACCTTATCTGAACTAGGAATGATTATTACCGATGGTGATTCGTTTTACCAAGTACCAACGCATATTCGCGAAGTCGCCGATGTTTCGGGTGCTGGTGATACTGTTATAAGTGTTGCCACATTATGTTTAATTGCGGGACTTGACGCAACAGAAATAGCTCGCATTAGTAATATTGCAGGAGGTTTGGTGTGCGAGCATGCAGGCGTTGTTCCCGTTGATAAATTTAAATTATTACAAGAAATTTCCCGATAATGGCGAAGATTTTAATCATCGATGATGAGCGAGGAATTCGCAATTCGTTAAAAGAGATTCTAGAATTTGAAAAACACACCGCCGATGTTGCTGAAAATGGCATTATCGGACTTGAAAAAATAGAATCCACACATTTTGATCTTGTGTTTTGCGATATTAAAATGGACGGAATGGACGGAATGGACGTATTGAAAAAAATTCATGCTGAACATTCAGAAATTCCCGTTGTGATGATTTCGGGACATGGAACAATTGATGTTGCCGTCGATGCCATTAAAATGGGAGCTTACGATTTTATTGCGAAACCACTCGACTTAAATAGAATCTTGGTTACGTTAAAGAACGCTTTAGATAAAACCGTTTTAGTTCAAGAAACGAAAATCTTGAAAAAGAAGATTGAGAGCCGTTATCAAATGATTGGCGAAAGTGCTCCATTGGCTGAAATTCGTCAAATGATAGCAAAAGTTGCAATAACAGATGCTCGTGTTTTAATTACTGGAGGCAACGGTACTGGTAAAGAATTAGTTGCTCGTGCTATTCACGATCAAAGTAACCGTGTCTTGGGACCTTTTGTTGAGGTAAACTGTGCTGCGATTCCTTCTGAATTAATTGAGAGCGAATTGTTTGGTCACGAAAAAGGAGCATTTACTTCAGCAATAAAACAACGTAAAGGAAAATTTGAGCAAGCTGAAAATGGAACTATTTTCCTTGATGAGGTTGGCGATATGAGTCTTTCTGCTCAAGCGAAAGTTTTACGAGCTTTACAAGAACATAAAATTTCGCGTGTAGGTGGCGATGGCGATATTACCATTAATGTTCGTGTAATTGCTGCAACCAACAAAGATTTAAAAGAAGAAATCACTTCTGGTCGTTTCCGCGAAGATTTATACCATCGTTTAAGCGTCATTTTGATAAAAGTGCCATCACTTAAAGATCGCAAAGATGATATTCCATTGCTTGCAGACCATTTCCTTAAAGATATTTGTCTCGAAATGGGAATGCAAACAAAGGAAATAGAAGCCGAAGCAATCGAACATTTAAAAGCATATAGCTGGACAGGAAATATTCGCGAATTTCGAAATGTAATGGAACGTCTCATTATTTTGAGCGATAAAACCATCACTGCCGACGATGTTAAACGATTTGCACAACCACTTTCACAATAAGATGCAAGATACTTTCCTCATATCAGTTGTTCTTTGCACTTATAATCGTGATAAGTTTTTGCCATTAGCACTCGAAAGTCTTACGAAACAATCGCTCGATTTGTCATTGTGGGAACTAATTTTGATTGATAATAATTGTACCGATACCACAGCATCGATTTGTAAAAACTTTATCGAATCCAATCCCAATATTCACTGTACCTATTATTTGGAATTGGCACAAGGACTTTCGCATGCACGCAATCGCGGAATCGTTTTGGCAAAAGGAACGTTCATCTCATTTATTGACGACGATGCTGTTGCTTGTCAAAATTATTTAAGCGAAATTCGAACTTTCACGCAAAAATATAGTTCGGCAACGCTCATTGGTGGTCGCATTTATCCACGATTCGAAGGTTTAGAGCCTCGATGGATTTCGCCCATTCTAATGCCCATATTTTCAACTTTAGATCTCGGTGAAACAGAAAAAAAACTGACTAGCAAGCGTTATCCTGTTGGTGCAAATATGATTTTCCGTCGTTCTATTTTCAATACTATTGGCATGTTCAATCCCGAACTTGGTCGAGTTGGTAAAAATATGATGGGTGGCGAAGAAAAGGATATTTATCTCAGAATGATTAAAGTAGGTGGTGAAATTTATTATGCGCCAAAACCATTTGTTCACCATATTATTCCAATTGAACGAGCAACAAAACCGTTTATCGAAAAACAAGCTATTGGTGTTGGCATGAGTGAAAAAGCTCGTGTAAAAGGTCACGGTTTAGAATTGATGAAAAGCTGGATGCGCGAACTTGCAAAATGGGCTTTTTCATTAGCATTAGCGTTATTCTATTTTATTACATTTCGTCCTGCAAAAGCTGGTTTACTTATTCAGTTTCGTTGGTGGGTGACTAAAGGTTTGATGCTATAGTGATGTGTGGCATGCAATTTTTAACAAAGCTATTTTTGCAATATTTCTTACACATCTCTCTTTTCAACCAATAGAATGTTTTTTCTATTACAATATTCACGTAATAGTTTTTGTTCCGATTGCGATAAATCGATACTACAATTATGGATATTCAGTTTTTCATTTTCGTAAGCTATGGTTAATTTGTTTTGAGAATCGCTATCTAAATGAATATCAATAAAAGCAAGATATAAAATTGAATTGAGATTCAAATAGGTTTTATTGCGTTTTTTAAACCGAGGTTTAATGGTGATATAATCTTCACAAAACTCAATTAGACTTCCGGTTGATGTATTGAATTTTAATAGTAAAGCCAATAATGTCAATAAAATTAATCCTGGAATATACATTTTTGCAACGAGCATTAATCCAGAAAATATAATTAATGGTAAGAAACCAAAATAATTTCCAATATTCGATTTAAAAACAAATGAAGCTGTTTCCTCAAACGTAGGAACAAATTCTCCAAATTTTCTATCTGTTTCTCGTATAGGATTCTGGTTAAGCATCATGCAAAGGCATTTGTATAATTGGGGCATGACTTCACGAAATTGTTGAGGACGTTCAAAGAAATTTTCAACACAAACAGCAAAAAATTCTTTATCGTTTGTCTTGCAATATTCTCGTAAAAGAAACGATTCTGCAGGATGTAATTCATCTACTGGTTGATTTTTAACTCTTTGATACCAAGATGCAATTATGTCTGTATATAAATATTTTGTGTGATGTTGTTTTATATATGTAAAATGTAATGCGTGTGCCATTTCGTGCAAACCTAAATTAATACCATTTATTTCCTCTAATGTTGACATGAAATAGTTGTATGCTAAAGTAATAACACCATTTGGAGCAAAATGTCCTTTAAACCTCGTATTCATTAGTTTAGAATAATAAATATCGGGGTAAATCCTAAAACCTTTAACATTAGAAAGTGCCGAATTATCAAGTCCAAAAGTTAATTGTATTGCAGTTGCCGAAATTAAAACCCGCATTTCGAGAGTTACTTCTGGCATTTCGCATGGAACCATTTTTTTTGATTGAATAAAAATAACCAACCTTTTTAAAAAGTGCTCTTTATTCAGCTCAGAAAGATTTACATAATAAGGGAATTTTTTAATCAGAATTTCGTGACAATCTTTTTTAAATAAAGGTGATGAGAAATTATATCGAATGGTTCTAATTTGATGATTAATACTTACTTCTTTAGTAAAATCACCAACGACAACGTTACCATTATTCGAATTTAAACGAAAAATGATATTCAACGCTATTACTATAAATACAACAAAAATTCCCATAGTTTTTATTTATTCATGATGATAAGGTTCATTTTTCAGAATCGTGAAGCCTCGATACAGTTGTTCTAGGAAAATAAGTCGAACCATTTGGTGTGAAAAAGTCATACGTGAGAGCGAAAACTTTGAATTGGCAAGAACATACACATCATCAGAAAAACCATACGGTCCGCCGATTACAAACGATAAAGTTTTAACTCCGCTATTCATTTTATCTTGCAACAGTTTTGAGAATTGCATTGATGTATAATCCTTGCCTTTGTCGTCTAGTAAAATGACTTCGCTCCCTTTTTCAATTTTAGCAAGAATCAATTCTCCTTCGCGCTTTTTTTGCTCATCAGTCGACATGTTTTTTGCATTCTTGAGGTCGGGAATTTCGATAAGCTCAAATTGAATATAGCGTGTTAAGCGTTTCAGATATTCCTGCATACCTTCCTGCATATACTTTTGGTCGGTTTTCGAAATTGCGATAAGGTTTATTTTCATAACTGTTGAAATTTGTAATACCGTTGCAATGTACATATTTTTCAAAAATGACGAATTGAAAAATATTAGAATGCAAAATACTTCGTTACATTTGCGATAATTAACCAAATATATTTGAAAATTGAACTAAATAGAAACAAATGAAAAGATTCTTAGTTTTACCCTCGCTGTTGTTGCTGCTTTCGAGTTCGTTATTAGCTCAAACATTAAATCTTACAGCTCTAATACCTATCGATCCGGCAATAAAAAAAGGAACCTTAAAAAATGGATTGACGTATTATATTAAACAAAATAAACAACCCGAAAAACGTTTGGAACTTCGTTTGGCAGTTAATGCTGGTTCGATGCAAGAAAATCAATCACAAGTTGGTTTGGCACATTTCACCGAACATATGTGTTTTAATGGAACAAAAGCATTTCCAAAAGCCGATTTAGTTAATTTCCTCGAAAAAATGGGAATTGAATTTGGTGCCGAATTAAATGCTTACACCAGTTTTGACGAAACAGTTTATATGCTTTCGGTTCCTTCTGACCGTCCGGGTTTGGTTGATACTGCTATGATGGTTTTGCACGAATGGTCGCAAAATGTAAGTTTCGATAATAGAGAAATCGATAAAGAACGTGGTGTGGTAATTTCGGAATGGCGTCTTGGACTTGGTGCAAACGATAGAATGTGCAAAAAATATTGGCCCGTTCTTTTAAAAGGTTCTCGTTATGCAGAGCGTATGCCTATTGGTACAAAAGAAAATCTTGAATCATTCCCATACGATACCGTAAAACAATTTTACAAAGATTGGTATCGTCCCGATTTGATGGCAGTTTCGGTTGTTGGAGATGTTAATCCCGACACGTTAGAACATTTGGTAAAGAAATATTTTGATGGCTCTGTTAATCCAGTAAAAGAAAGACCAAGACTCGATTATGAAATTCCCGATAATAAAGAACCACTGGTAAGCGTGGTTACCGACAAGGAAAATCCAAACAGTATTGTGCAGATTTATTACAAATTGCCACACAAGATTCAGAAAACGGTGGGCGATTATCGATCTATTTTAATGACATCGTTGTTTAATGGGATGATAAATAATCGTTTCGACGAGTTGTCGCATAAAGTTGATGCTCCATTTGTATATGCCGGATCAGAATATAGCGAATTCCTTGGCCGGACTAAAGATTCATATTCGGCTATGGCTGTGGCAAAAGAGAATAAAATAAACGAATCGCTTACCAAATTGGTGGAAGTGAATAATCAACTGAAAACCTTTGGATTTACGCAAGGTGAACTTGAGCGAATGAAAAAGGAATTACTTTCGATGTATGAGAATTTGGTTAAGGAGAAAAGCAAAACCGAATCGAAATCATTAGTCGAAGAATATATTCGAAATTTCTTGAAAGAAGAATCTATTCCAGGTATTGATAACGAATATTTATATGCAAAAGAAATGCTTCCAACCATCAAAGTTGAAGAACTTAATGCATTAGCAAAAGCTTGGATTAACGATCAAAATATTGTTTTTATCGTGATGCTTCCCGCAAACGATAAAATAAAAGTACCAACCGAAAAGGAAATACTTGAGACCTACAATAAAGCTAATGCAAATGCAACTGTAAAATATGTTGACACCTATACGGAAAAACCTTTAGTTGCGAAGAAACTTAATCCTGTAAAAGTAACAAAGAGAACCGAAAATAAAATTTTGGGAATAACAGAAATTACCCTTGCAAACGGAGCAAAGGTTGTGTTAAAACCAAATAATTGGAAAAACGATGAAATTCTATTCCTTGGAATCAGTCCAGGAGGAATTTCGTTGTGTGATGACAAAGATATTCTAACAGCACGTTTAACATCCGAGTTAATTAATTCGAGTGGTGTTGGCAATTTTGATGATATTAGTTTGCAAAAGAAATTAAGTGGAAATACAGCATCAATACATTCGTTTATTGCGAACGAAAACGAAGGTGTAAGAGGCGAGGCAAGTCCTAAAGATTTTGGAACTCTTTTGCAATTAAATTATCTGTATTTTACTGCACCACGCATTGATGATGAAACCTATAAAACCTTCATCAGTAAAAAAATAACAGATCTTGCATTCCAAAAGGCAAATCCAAAAGCATTATTTTCGGACTCTATTTACAAAGTTTTATACAGTAACAACAAGCGTTATACTTTGATAAATGATACCAACGATTTTCATAAATTAGATATGGCAAAAGCGTTGGCATTCGACAAACAACGTTTTGCAAATGCTGCCGATTTTACCTTCATTTTTGTTGGAAATTTCGCGGTTGATTCTATTTTGCCCGTGCTTCAAACATGGATAGGAAATTTACCAGCAACCCCAGCAACCGAAAAGGCAAAATATCTGCAACCTGAGCCACCCAAAGGACAAACTACCATTGTTGTAAAAAAAGGACTTGAGCAGCAAGCAACCGCATTTATGCAAATCACAACTCCAATGGTTTGGGATAAAAAAGATCTTTTGATACTCGATTATTTAATGGAAATTCTGAACATAAAACTTCGTGAATCGATGCGCGAAGATCAAGGACGTGTTTATGGCGTTCGTGCACGTCAAGTGGTTCAAAAAAATCCGAAACCCGAATGTGCTGTTAAAATCCAATTTGGCTGTGCGCCCGAATCGGTCGATACCTTATTCCTTACCATCAAAGGCGAGATGCAACAACTTATCGATAAAGGTCCCGAAACTGTTGATGTAGAAAAAGTTCGGGAGCAAAAAATCCGTAGTTTGGAAACTTCATGTAAAAAGAATAACTATTGGCTTTCGGTAATGGAAACACAATATACTGGCGATTTCGAAATTGAAACCTACGAAACAAGTTTGGCAAGAATCAAATCGATTACTACCGACGAGATTAAACTTGCAGCTAAAAAATATTTTGATTCGAACGATATTTTAAAAGCCATTCTTTTACCCGAAACAGTAAAATAAACGCTTCGACAAGCTCTGGATGAAACTCATCCTGAGCATGTCAAAGCATTTTAAACACGAGATAAATGTATCAATTATACCTAAAATCAAAGGAATTTCTCATTGCCTATTTAATCTTGGCAGTGGTTTTTCTTGATATACTCTACAGTTTTCAAAAAGCAGATATTCATATTTTCATCAATCAATTTCATTCGCCTTTTTTTGACAAATTCTTTTTGGCTTACACCAATATTGGCGATGGCTATTTTGCTGTTTTTATTGCAATTTTATTGCTCTTTTATTCGGTTAAATCGGCCTTGTTTGCAACAACGTCATTTGCAATAACTGGATTTGTGGTCGGTATCATCAAACGTGTTTTATTTTATGGCGAACCCAGACCATTAACCTTTTTCAAAGGAATCTATCACTTATATATCGTTCCAGGATTAGAACCAAACGAAATCAATAGTTTTCCTTCGGGACATTCGGCATCGGCATTTGCAATCTTTTTGTGTTTAGCCTTAATCGTTCGACCTGTTTGGACGAAATATGCATTCTTTTTTATTGCCGCCCTCGTGTGCTATTCGCGCATGTATCTTTCCGAACATTTTATGCTTGATGTATTTGCTGGTTCGCTTATTGGTGTACTCGTGTCGTCGTTTGTATTTGTGTTTTTTGAAAGTTATGGAAAGAAAATAGCCGATAAATCGATAGTTAGCCTTTTAATGGCTGCTTTATATCGGCGTTAGTTTTTTTCATACGTTAATTACTCGATACACATTGTGCCAAACATGTTTTGAAAGTTGTCCAGCAAACTCTCGTCTTATTTCTAACTCTTTTAAGTACCTTTGTACAATATTTATAGTAAATAAAATAGCCTTATTGAAAAGTATTTCTTTTCGAGGTTGTTTATCTTGTTGTGCAGATGCTTTGACAGGCTCAGCATGACATACGAACTACAATTGTCACCCTGAGCTTGTCGAAGGGTTTCGTAGATCAACAAATTATTAAATTAAAAGTAGATGATTCAAACAAGAAAATCGCCATTTCTTCCAACTACAAAAAAGGAAGTTGAACAATTGGGTTGGGACGAACTCGATGTTATTTTATTCACTGGCGATGCCTATGTCGATCATCCATCTTTTGGAATTGCCGTAATTGCTCGTGTTCTCGAAAATATGGGATTGAAAGTTGCAGTTGTTCCACAACCAAACTGGCAAGACGATCTTCGCGATTTTAAAAAACTTGGTCGTCCTCGTTTGTTTTTTGGTGTGAGTTCGGGCAATATGGATTCGATGATAAATCATTATACTGCCAATAAACGCTTACGCTCCGATGATGCTTATACTGCTGGCGATAAAGCTGGCTTTCGTCCCGATTATGCTACAACGGTGTATTCAACTATTTTAAAAGATCTGTTTCCTGATGTTCCAGTGGTATTGGGCGGAATTGAAGCTTCGCTTCGCCGTTTTACGCATTATGATTATTGGTGCGATTCTCTTAAAAAGCCTATCTTAGTTGATTCGAAAGCAGATATGTTGGTATATGGTATGGGTGAAAAAGTAATTGCGGACATAGCAAAGGCTTTGGATAATGGTGCAAGCATTGCATCGTTACAAAATATCCCGCAAACAGCTTTTATTTCGAAACAACGAGATTACGCGAAAATTGAAAATGTTGAAGAAATACTTTTAGCAAATTACGATAAATGCCTTGCCGATAAAAAAACATTTGCATCTACCTTTAAAACAATCGAAGAAGAATCGAATAAAATGCATTCGAAACGTTTGATAGAACCTGTTGACGATGGTTTTATGGTTGTAAATCCTCCAGCCGAATTGATGACAACCGATGAACTCGATTCGGTGTATCGTTTACCATTTACTCGATTACCCCATCCAAAATATTATAAGAAAGGTCCAATTTCGGCCTATGAAATGATAAAATTTTCGGTAAATATACACCGAGGATGTTTTGGTGGTTGTAGTTTTTGTACTATTTCTGCTCATCAGGGGAAATTTATTACCAGTCGCAGCACTCCATCAATTATTGATGAATTGACGAAATTATCGATGATGGCCGATTTTAAAGGAAATATCTCGGATCTTGGCGGTCCATCGGCCAATATGTATAAGATGCAGGGAAAAGATTTGGGGATTTGTGAGAAATGCAAGCGACCTTCGTGTGCATGGCCAGCAATTTGTCCTAATTTACATACCGATCATAATCCATTGAGCGAATTGTACAAACGAGTACGCGATTTACCATTTATAAAAAAAGCTTCCATTGGTAGTGGCATTCGCTATGATTTATTTGCCGATTCTAGCGAAGCCAGTACACGATATAAGTCGGAACTTATTAAATATCATGTTTCGGGTCGATTAAAGGTCGCTCCAGAACATACTAACGACAATGTGTTACGATTGATGCGTAAACCTTCTATAATCTTATTTAAGAAGTTTTATGATGATTTTACAAGGATAAATAATGCAAATAATCTTCGTCAGCAGTTGGTACCGTATTTTATTTCGAGTCATCCGGGTTGTACCATTGAAAATATGCGACAACTTGCAACCGAAATGAAATCGATGAATTTGCAACCCGAACAAGTACAAGATTTCACCCCAACACCAATGACTTTGTCATCCGTAATGTTTTATACCAGTATAGATCCCTATACAATGAAACAGGTTTTTGTTGATAGGAAAAAGGAAGATAAGTTGGCTCAGAAAGATGTTTTCTTTTGGAAAAAACGCTAACTAATTGACTTCATTATAGTAAACAGTTAAATAGCGAAACGTATTTAACTGTTTGCGAAACAACACTATATCGTTCAATAATAGTATTTTGTCCTTGTTTGCCAATAGCAACGCGAACCGATGGATTTTCGATTAAGAAAGAAAGTCGATCAATCCAATCTTCATTTGTTAAGGCTAGATAACCATTTATTCCATGGTTAATAATTTCGTTATTTACACCAAATGGCGACATTATGGTTGGAATTCCCAGTGACATATATTGCAAACCCTTAAAACCACATTTCCCTTGCGACCAACTGTCGTTTGGAAGTGGCATAATTCCTATATCAATTGTTGCTAAATCACTGATTTCGCTTTCCAATTTCCATGGATTTGCAATTAATTCTAAATCACTGTTTTGGTATTCTGTATTGATAATCATTTTAAAACATACTCCTTTCCCATACTTCTTTTTTATGGAAATAAGAGCAGGTAACATACTTTCAAAATGTTTAAGGGTTGTTGCTGTTCCTGTCCATCCAATGCAAACTGGCTGTCTTTCTGTATAGCCGCCATCATTGCTGTGATAATTGGTATCGATGGTCGTTGGAATAATTACGACGTTTTTGCTGTATTTTCGAGAATATTGTGCAAGATATTCGTTGCCAACAATCACACAATCTGCCAATCGACAGATGGTTGCTGTTTTAGAGGGTTTTTTCAGCCATTGGAGGCTTTGATTTCCATCGGAAGTATCGTTTAACCAAATTGAATCATCGAAATCGAAAATGATTTTTGCTTTGCTCAATTTGAAAAGTCTTTCGAATAGAGTAGAGCCAACCATTATAGCTTCTCGGTAAATAAAAATGATGTCGTAACGATTTGCACGAAAAACATCTTTTAATCGATGAAAGAAGCTTTTTAAGAAAATGAAAAATTTTTGAAGGAACTTTCCTTTGCTATAAAACACAACATCATCGTTTTCATTTAATAAATGAGAGTAGGTTATTTCAAAACCTTCGGCTTGCAGATGTTGCAGATATTGTTCGCAGCGGAATCGCTGACCAGGACTTCTGTCTAATCGATGAGGAACTATGTATAGAATTTTTTTGCTCAAAGCTTTTCAATATTTGCAAAAGTATAAAAATCAGTTGTTAGATATTAGGTTTTAGCTATTTTATTTGAAATACGGTTTTAGCGACAATTGTAATTATATCAAATCACGGATGCTTCGTCAAGCATGATTAATATTCTATCAATATTTAAAACATAATTGTCACCCTGAGCTTGTTGAAAGGTCTGAGAAATATTACTTTAGTTTATTTCAAACTCAAAGATAAAAAAATCCCGAAGCTTTTAACCTCCGGGATTTATACCTAATATCTAATATTTAACATCTAACACCTATACTTGTGGCATTGAATCATGCGATTCCTTTAATTCTTTGATATATGTTTCAAGCGATTTCATTGGTTTTGTAATCACAATTCTGCCCGAACGAACAAATTCGAGAATGCCGAATGGACGAAGTTTCTCAAGTAAATCTTGCGTTTCAGCATACAATCCTGTTTTTTCGATTACGATAAAATCCTTTTGAATATCAAGAATACGAGCATCATTATTGCGAAGGAAACGACCCAATTCAACGCCTTTTTCAATTGCCGAAGATGGTAGTTTATACAATGCTATTTCTTGTGAAATAAGTTCTTCATCTTCGTAGTAAAAAGCTTTCATTACTTCAACAAGATGTTCTAATTGTCCAACAATTTTTTGAACAGCATCTTGGGTAGAATTGATGACAATCGTAAAACTGTGAATACCTTTTATCTCTGATTCGGAAACGGTTAAGCTTTCGATATTTATTTTGCGACGAGTAAAAACAATCGTAACGTGATTCAGTAGTCCGATTTGATTTTCTGTAAATACTACAATGGTATATGGTTTCTTTTCCATGATTCTTCTTTCTTAAAGTGTTATTACTCTAATTTAATATCTCCAACACCAAGTCCGGGTTCGATCATCGGAAGGATGTTTTCCTTTTTCTCAACTCTAATGTCCAATAAGAAACATTCTTCGCTTGCCAACATTTCATTAACGGCAGCTTCTAAATCTTCACGTTTTTCAATATGCAATGCTTTGATATCGTAACCGTCTGCTATTTTAACAAATGACGGACTTGGAATATCAACAAACGAATATCGTTCGTCAAAGAAACGCTCTTGCCATTGTCGAACCATTCCTAAGAAATGGTTGTTAAGAATAACGATTTTTACTGGAATTTTCGATTGACGAATGGTTCCTAATTCTTGGATCGTCATTTGGAATCCACCATCGCCTATGAAAACGATTACGTCTTTCTCTGGACGTCCCATTTTTGCACCAATTGCCGATGGTAAACCAAATCCCATGGTTCCTAATCCACCCGAAGTTACAAATTCAGAACCTTCTTTGAAATCGTAATAACGAGCTGCAAACATTTGATGTTGACCAACATCTGTACAAACGATTGCTTGTCCTTTTGTTTTGTCAGAAATCATTTTTACAACTTCGCCCATTTTTATCATTCCTTCACCAGGTAAAGTATCGCGGTTGATGATTTTTTCGGTTTCAATTTCATGCGTTCTATCGAATTCAGCAAACCATTCTTCATGTAAATTTTGCGAAACTTCTTTTACCAAAGCTCTTAAAGCTTGTTTTGCATCAGCATTAATTCCAATTACAGGATTAGTGATTTTGCCAATTTCAGCTTTATCGATTTCAATGTGAATTATCTTGGCTTGTTTTGCATAGGTTGCTTTATTTCCTGTTACACGGTCGTCGAAACGTAAACCAATTGCGATGATAACATCAGCTTCGTTGGTTTTGATGTTTGGACCATAATTTCCATGCATTCCAAGCATTCCTACAAAATGAGGATCGTCAGCATCAATATCATGTAAACCAAGTAATGTTGTTGCTACAGGAATATTTGCTTTATGAGCTAATGCTTTCAATTCAGCTTGAGCATTCGATAAAACAACACCGTGACCAGCAAGAATCAATGGTTTTTTTGCATTATTAATAAGTACTGCAGCTTGTTTTATCTGATCCATATTAACTTTTGGATAAGGGAAATAGCTACGAACTTCTTCACATTTTTTGTATGAATACTCCATCAAAGCAACTTGTGCATCTTTGGTTATATCAATCAATACAGGACCTGGACGACCAGTACGAGCAATGTAAAATGCTTTTGCCATTGCAGCTGGAATTTCGTCAGCATTTGTTACTTGAAAATTCCATTTTGTAATTGGCATGGTAATACCAATGATGTCGGTTTCTTGAAACGCATCGGTACCAAGTAAGGTCGATGGAACCTGTCCCGTAATTGCAACTAATGGGGTTGAATCCATCATTGCATCTGCCAATCCGGTAACAATATTTGTAGCTCCAGGACCAGAAGTTACTACGCAAACCCCAACTTTATTGGTAACACGAGCATATCCTTGAGCCATATGAATAGCACCTTGCTCGTGACGAGTAAGAATGTGGTTTATTCTATCGGTATAATGAAATAAATTATCATAAAATGGCATTATTTGCCCACCAGGGTACCCAAAAATGGTATCAACGCCTTCGGCAAGTAAACTTTGCAAAACGGCTTCGCCACCTGGAATTCTTTTATTTTCTGACATATATTCTTTAATTTAAAATTGTGCAAAAATACATTTTTTTTCAATATCATCAATAAGGCTAGTTACCCTATCAATTTAGTTGATGATTGTTTATCTTTTTTATTTATAATAACGTCCAATCCCTCAACTCTTCGCCAAGGGGGCTTTACGCTCATTGGCTGTTTTAGCCCTCTTGGAGAAGAGGGTTGGGAGATTGATTTTCGACGAAATTTAAATCAATAGGTATTTTTAAACATTCATCATTTTTTTAACAATTCTTCTATAGATTCGGCAAGGCGTTTAATGCCTATTTTTATTGTTTCCTCATCCATACACGAAAAATTTAGTCGCAGACTATTCACATTCCTTGCATCTGCATAAAATGGATTTCCCGGAACAAATGCTACTTTATTTTTCAGTGCAATATTGAACAATTCCATCGAGGAAATGCCTTCGGGCAATGTTACCCAAAGAAACATTCCACCTTCGGGTTCGGTACATTGTACATTTTTCGGGAAATATTCTTTAATACTTGCAATCATTGCTTTGCATTGATTTCCATACACTTTTCTGATTTTTTCTATATGTTCGCTCAATGGATAATCTTGTAAAAACTGAGCAACTATATATTGCGAAAAAGAATTTGTGTGTAAATCTGCTGCTTGTTTGGCAACCAATACTCGTTCGTAAATTGCATCGGGCAATACCATCCAACCCAGTCGAAATGCAGGAACTACAGTTTTTGAAAATGACCCAAGCATTACTGTTTTGTGTGGTAATAATTTTCCAAATGATGCTTTCCGTTCGCCCGAAAAACGTAATTCGCCATAAGGATCGTCTTCTATTAATAGTGTATGATATTTATCGAAAATACTTGCTAGCTTTTCTCGAACAGCTTTACTGTACGAAATCCCCGACGGATTTTGGAAGTTTGGAACACAGTAAAATAATTTTGCCCGTGTTTTCTCCAAAGCTTTTTCCAATTCATTGCAATCAATTCCATCGTTGTTCATTTTTACTTGCGTAAAGCGAGCTTTGAAAACCGAAAACGATTGAATAGCTCCCAAATATCCCGGTTCTTCGAGAACAACATCTTCGCCTTCGTTGAGTATTGTTTTCGCCAATAAATCGAGTCCTTGTTGCGAACCCGATGTTATAAGAATTCTGTTTGGATCGACAGAAATTCCTTGTTTTTTTCGATATTCATTTGCAATATATTCGCGAAGTTGAGGTAAACCCTCCGACTCGCCATATTGCAGCGCTTGTCGTCCAAAAAGTTCGAAAACCTTATTCGTTGATGCTTGCAATTGCTCAACAGGAAATAGATTCCGATTTGGTAAACCACCGGCGAACGAAATTACATCGCTCTGAACGGCAATTTTCAAAATATCTCTGATAAACGACCGCGGAACATCGGCTATACGGTCGGAAAATATGTTTTGCATTGATTTAGAATTTTAATGTTTAACCTTTATTTTGATTTGCTTTGCTAAGCAAGCAGGGTACGTATCCCCGCATAAATTCCTTCACTGTCCCGGCTTGGGACGATGACTACCACAATGACAAGTAGTATGTGAAGGAGGTTAAACATTTTATTCTTGTTTGAAACCCAGCCAGCGTTTCAAACGCTGGCTGGGTTGGTGTTTTTTAATCTTCAATAATTCTAACCGCACCTAAATCGGCACTCGAAACATTTTGAGCATATAATTTTAATGCTTTCGATACTTCGCGAACGCGGTTTGGTTTAAATGCTTTATTGCCTTTTGCAGCTTCTTCAGCACGACGTTTTTCCATCTCTGCTTCGCTAATCATTAGATTTACCGAACGATTTGGAATGTCGAATTCGATTTTATCGCCATCGCGAACAAGTGCAATTTCGCCACCGCTAGCAGCTTCTGGAGAAACGTGTCCTACCGATAATCCTGATGTTCCACCAGAGAAACGTCCGTCGGTTATCAAAGCACATTTAGCTCCAAGATGTACCGATTTTAAGTACGATGTTGGATACAACATTTCTTGCATTCCTGGTCCACCTTTTGGTCCTTCGTATGTGATAACAACAACATCACCTGCTTGAATTTTACCTTCGATAATTGCTTTACACGCATCTTCTTGCGAATGACTTACACGTGCCGTTCCCGTAAATTTGAAAATCGATTCATCAACACCAGCCGTTTTTACTATGCAACCGCCTTTTGCAATATTTCCAAATAATACAGCTAATCCACCATCAACGGTGTAAGCATTTTCAACCGAACGAATACAACCGTTTTTGCGGTCAAGATCGAACGAAGGATATTTCTCCGATTGCGATCCCATTACCAGGTTTTTCTTGCCTGCTGGAGCACTGATGTAAATATCTTTTGCTTCGTCAGTAGCTTTTGGACTCATTAAGTCGAATTGCTCAAGTGTTTGTTTTAATGTTTTACCATCGGCGCGCGAAACGCTTGTGTCAAGTAATCCTTTGCGATCTAATTCACCAAGAATTCCCATAATTCCACCTGCTCGGTTAACATCTTCGATATGATATTTTTTCGTATTTGGAGCTACTTTACAAACGCAAGGAACTTTGTGCGAAAGCATATCGATATCTTTCATCGTGAATTCAGCACCAGCTTCTTGAGCTATTGCTAAAAGATGAAGAACGGTGTTTGACGATCCACCCATTGCGATATCTAACGTCATTGCATTTAAAAATGCTGCACGGTTAGCAATAGAACGAGGTAAAACCGACTCATCACCATCGAAATAATAACGATTTGTGATTTCAACGATTTTCTTAGCTGCATTTTCGAACAGTTTTGTACGATTCGAATGTGTTGCAACAATAGTTCCATTTCCCGGTAAAGCCATTCCTAATGCTTCGTTCAAGCAGTTCATCGAATTTGCGGTAAACATTCCAGAACAAGATCCACAAGTTGGACAAGCATTTTTCTCAACAGCATCAAGACGAGCATCGCCAACTTCTTTATCTAACCCCATTACCATTGCGTCAACAAGGTCGAATTTTTCATCACCAATTACACCAGCTTCCATTGGACCACCAGAAACAAATATTGCGGGGATGTTTAAACGCATTGCTGCCATTAACATTCCTGGAGTAATTTTATCGCAGTTGCTAATGCAAACCAATGCATCAACTTTGTGTGCATTGCACATATATTCAACGCTGTCGGCAATTAAATCGCGGCTTGGAAGCGAATATAACATTCCATCGTGACCCATTGCAATACCATCATCAATAGCTATGGTATTAAACTCAGCAGCAAAGCAACCTTGTTTTTCGATTAATGCTTTTACTTGTTGACCTATTTGGTGTAAATGTACATGTCCAGGAACGAATTGTGTAAATGAATTTACGATTGCAATAATTGGTTTGCCGATTTGTTCTTCGGTCATACCATTGGCGCGCCACAAACTGCGGGCACCTGCCATCAACCTACCTTGGGTTGATGTTGAACTACGGAGTTGAAAAGCCATCTTTTTAGTTATTAGATTTTATTTATTATTTATTAGTTGTAATTTTGATATTTTTAGATCTCACGTTAAATAAAAAACGCCGCTTCTACAAGAGAGAAACGGCGTTGTTCGTTGTGCATGACAGTACGTTACACCATTCTCTCATCGAGAATTTCTACGACCACCACAAGTATTATTGTATATATATTCTTTAACATCTTCTTTTATTTAGTTATGCAAATGTAAATCATTTTTTGAAAAATTACAACTTTTTTTATCTCAATAGCAGCACATTTCCCATAGTTTTTTTCTTATCGGAGTTTGAAGACCCTTGTCCTTCCCAGGAAGTACCATCGGCGAAGGTAGCTTCGATCTTCCAGATGTAGCTGTCCATTTTG
>Ga0302292_1000340_pt1 | contig 33206 bp, 21 predicted proteins | sample III_Fen_N2_1_FD_194553 | JGI IMG/M metagenome (GOLD analysis project Ga0302292, IMG submission 194553) | Peat permafrost microbial communities from Stordalen Mire near Abisko, Sweden - III_Fen_N2_1 | ecosystem: Environmental > Terrestrial > Soil > Wetlands > Permafrost | place: Sweden: Abisko...
TTACGCTATTTATCAATCAATCAAACGATTTTGGCAAGACAAATGGTTGCAACGGTTTTTACTGGTGGTTTTTTTGGTGCTTATTTCTACCCAAATTGTTTTACCCTTAATTGCCATTTTCCCCGAACAGTTGAAACCCTATTACCTCGGAGCACTTCTGTTGTTGTTGCTTGGGCTCATCTTTTTTAATCTAATATCGATTGCCTATTATTCGATGTTGGGTTACGAATTGCACGCCTCGAACATTGCTAGAATACAAAATGGCGACATGGAATCTGCTGTAGAAATAAAGTTATTACCCGAACAAATTACGGTTGGCTTTAATGATAGCAGAAAAGAATATTTCGTAAGGATCCGTTTTGTAAGTCCGGATGATCCGACAATTAGTAAAGAAGAAGAAGTTGTTTCGACCAAAATCTTACAACCGTTTGCAAATTGGGTGTTGTTTTCATTGGCACGAAAAAAAGAAATCAAGCTTTCTCATGTTGATCTCTCTACTGTTAAATTCAGAATGGTTGAATTTTGGAATAAGGAGTCGAATACCAAACTTACGCAAGAGCAATTGTTTAATAATGATCGAGGGATGGTGGATTTGAAAATGGCATCAGCTGATGTAATCATTCTGAATCCTGATTTATTAAAAACGAAGTTTATTATTCGTGAATCAATCATTAAACATGCCGAATCGTTTGGTTCATTTCTTGAACCGGAAGTAAAAAAATCGTTAACGAAAGAAAAACTTCATGACCTGTTGGTTAACCGCCTTTTTGAATCCATCTAATTGATTTTTAATAGATTGCTTATTTTTTGTAATGCCTTGTAATACCTTGTAGTATTCCAAAATATTTATTTACAACCGGTTGGCACAGTTCAACATTACTTTTCGGTAAGCAATTACTGAAAAATGAAAAGCTACTCAACTACACAGCAATCTTTATTGATTCTTACTACAATTTGTTTGGCATGTTGCTTCACACTGGTAACATCTTCTTCATGGGGACAAACATTTAGTAACACAACAGTATCCGCCTGTAATACTTGGGATTCAGGTAATGCGTACCCAGGATTAAGTAAAACAATAGCAGTGAGTGGGCTTCCTACTCCACTAGGAACGGGAGCTGGGCAGGTTGTTTTGAAACAAGTGAATCTCCAACTTGGTACTACAGCTTGTAAAGGAAACCTGAGCACGTATTCAGCAAGATTAGTTTCGCCAAGCGGTACAATCATTCAACTTTTCACAACATTTACAAGTACGGCAACCTCTCAATGGATCAATATTAAATACCGAGATGATGCTGCACTTGAGCGGATTCAGGATTACGCAACAACGGTCAAACAAAATTACTGGCCATTTTCGATAGGCTACTACAGAACCGAAACTGCCGGAGCTTTTGCAGCTGTAAACGGAGAAAATCCAAACGGTAACTGGTCATTACAAGTGATCGAAAACACGGCTTCAGAGGTGTCTTTTGAGCGGGTTGATTTGGTGTTTGGAACAGCCCTTCAAGTAACGGATATTTCAGCTTCTACGGCGAACGACGCTTGTTCCGGTGCTCAATGCGTAGACAATCAATCGGTTGTAGTAGGAACAAATAACGGGTATTCAACTCCCGACTCGAATTATCCCGGAAACACATTTGGTGGCTGTAACTGGAATGGAAACAATAATAATAGCGCGTGGTTTCAATTCACAGCGTCGGCCACCACTGCTTATCTTACCGTTAGCGGTATCACCAACAGTGCGGGAGCTACTTCTTCTGATACACAACTCTTAATAGCTCGCAGAACGGGTGACTGTTCCACCGGTTCATGGCTTTCCGTTCCAAGTGGCGGTTGTCCTGACGATGAAGCCATCAATAACTCAAGTTATTTAACCACAAACGGAGGTGTCACAACTGCAGGGAATGTGTATGTAAACGGAATTAGCGCCAATGCAGAATTCAACTTAACGGGATTAACTGTTGGAGCAACCTATTATTTGTACATCGATGGGAATGGTGGAACAGCCTCTACATTTTACATTGAAGCTGCTAGCGGTTGTCAGAATTGCATTGTGCCATTGCCGATAGAATTGTTGTATTTCGATGCCAAACCGGAAGATAGAGTAGTGCAGTTAAATTGGGCCACCGAATCGGAGCGAAACAACGCTTATTTTGTGATTGAACGGTCGGCTGATCTTGAAAATTGGACCTTCGTAGATCAACTTGTTGGCGCCGGAAACAGCTCATTACAAAAGAATTATCACTCGACCGATTTTTCGCCACTCAACGGACTGAGTTATTATCGTTTAAAACAAATTGATGCAGATGGAAGTGAATCAATTTCAGAAATCAGAAGTGTATTGAATACAACCGGATTTACCTTATCTCCAAATCCGGCAACCGATGAACTTCAAATTAGCGGGTTACCTAAATCCGGCAATACACAAATCAAATTACTTAATACTGTCGGACAGGTGATTACCGTGTTTGAAGCAAACAATTCAGTAACAAGTTTGAATATAGCATCAATCAGCGATGGTATTTATTTCATCTGTATCGATGGTTATGAACCGATTCAATTTTTGAAAAGCAATAACAAGTAATGAAATTTCACCTTTTCTTATTTCCGATTTTTTTAGGCTTGGGCTTAGCCAGTGAGGCGCAAGTTGTTATCAACGAAGTGCATCCGAGACCTGTTGGTGGAGACACAGACCAGACCTTTCAATCGATGTATAATTCTATTGCAACCAGTGGATCTGAGTTCGTTGAAATTTACAATACAGATCCATGCAGTGCCATTGACATCAGTTGTTGGTCGATTGGTGGAATGGATGGAGGAACGAATGGCGGCTCGTTTTCTTTTCCTGCGGGAACTGTCATTGCCCCTTTGGGATTTATCACACTTGGCGGACCAAATACTGCAGGAATAACGTTTAACTTGAATCAAGCAACTAACTCAGCGTTATTATGGAGGAGTAATACCAATAGGTGGCACTTACCAAATGGAGACGGTTGGTTATCGTTGTATGATGCAACCGGAAACTCTGTTGATGCCGTTTATTGGACCTTTGCTTCGAATGATCCTACAAAGTTGAACAGCGATGCCACATTTACAGATGGTGTATTGCAGCGCATTGCTACATGTGGCGGAGGACCTTTGGCAACGGCAAGTGCTATTCCCGGCATTGAGTATATAAGTAGTGCCACTTCAACCGGGTTATCATTTGAACGAACTACTGATGGAACTGCAACTTGGGCTTTAGGTAATGCTACTCCGAATACGTGTAACGGAGTTTGCGTCACGTCCTCAGCATTTGTGTTAAACACAACTGTACAGCAACCTTCGTGCGGCTCTTCAGACGGTTCAATTACGTTTAATCCTTCTCCGGCAGGAGCTTATACTTATAATTGGTCACCAAATGTTGCTTCAAACAATAGCGCCTCCAATCTTGCAGCTGGCAGTTATGATGTTTCAATTACACTCAATGGATGCACATTTGATACGACCATCGTTTTGACTGCTTCCGGCGGAATTTTATCGGCCACAATTGCTGTTGTTGATGCGGATTGCGGACAAACCAATGGGCAGGTTACTATTTCGAATATTGTTGGCGGTCAAGGCCCGTATCAAGTTAATTTTGATGGACAAGGTTTTACTGCTGCGACCATTTATCAAAACCTTGCTGCCGGTTCTTATTCGATTATCATTCAAGATGCAAACGGATGCCAATACATCCCAACCAACGCTATTGTTTCGAACGGAACAGGTCCAAATGCAGTACAATTAACAAGTGTTTCTACCACTTGCGGTTTATCTAACGGTAGTATCGATATTGAAGCGGTTAACGGTGGAGTAGCTCCTTATCAATACAATCTTGGCGGGCAAGGATTCTCTTCCATTACCAATTACACCAATTTACCGGCAGGAACTTATTCATTGATCATACTAGATGATAACGGTTGCAGTTATGCATCGCAAGATGTGGTTATCAACCCTTCTTCTAATCCGACGAGTATCGTCGTTACAACATCGAATCCGGCATGTGGAGAGGCTGACGGTTCGATTACATTGGGGGCAGTAGCAGGAGGTGCTGCGCCTTACCAGTATAATTTCAACGGTCAAGGTTTTTCAAGTAGTATTTCCTACACCGGGTTGTTAGCTGGATCATATACACTTGTAGTAATGGACGTAAATGGTTGCGTATACACTGCCCCCAATGTTTTGTTAACCTCTTTAAACGGACCAACAGATTTGCAAGTAAGTTCGATTGATGCCACTTGCGGAGAAATGAATGGAAGTATCACCATAGAAAACGTAACAGGAGGCACAGCGCCGTTTCAATACAGTATTAACGGTGGAGCTTTTTCAGCTAATTTGTTTTATCCGAATTTGGGAGGTGGTGATGTTGAAATCACAGTACGAGATGCTAGTGGCTGTGAATTTTTAGTAGCCGAAACAATTGGTGGTGGTAATAGTCCAAATGCAGCATTTTCCTTTTCTCCTTCAAGTATTCCTGTTTACAATCCGGTTGTGGAATTGATTGATGAAAGTTCATCTGACGTGGTTTCTTACCAATGGTCCATTCCGAACGGCTCGCCTTCTGTAGCATCGACCCCCGACTTACAAGTTGTATTTGACCAATTGGAAGTTGGTTTTTATCCGGTTACGCTGATTGTAACAAATGCTCAAGGTTGTAAAGATACTGTCACGAAAACAATTGAATTGGTTGACGAAGTTCTGGTCTTTGCACCGAATGCATTTACACCGGATGGCGACGAATTCAATAACGGATGGGGAATTGTTGTATCAGGTGCTGATTTATTGAGTTTTCAACTTCTTATTTTCGACCGTTGGGGAGAAATTGTCTTTGAATCGTTTGATTATAGTGGGGTTTGGGATGGAACCTATCACGGAAAATTGGTTCAAGACGGTATTTACACATGGACCTTGTTCTTGAAGGAATTGAGGAATGATAATAAACATGAATACCATGGTCATATTACACTAGTGAGATAAAGGTTTTTGAGAAACGGCTTTAAATACTAAATCATTCGTTAGAAGAAATAGTATATTTGTTACTCAAGTTGTTTTATTCATTACTAAAAGTAAGTCACTAATTGTGGACTTCTTACCGAACCATCTCTATCATGACGCATCAAGAGTTAGTTGATTTTTTCAATTTTGCAGGACTGGAATACAGTGAAAATCCGGAATCGATTCAATTGTTGAAAAAACAGTTGTTACTTGAACTCAAAGCTTCTCCAGATGATTCACTAATTATATCAGATAAGCGTTATAGCAAAAATGATGTGATCACATTGTTTGATGCTAACTTGAGCGCAACAACTACTTGGAATCCTCAAGAGATGAAAAAGGAGTATGTTTCGTTGAGTGACTTCTTGAACAGCAAAGCTTACGTGTCTCCGATGGCATTCCCGAAAAGCATTGTTGACCACCCTGATTTCCATACCTATAGTGCTCTTGAAATTCAACCGCGCTTTGCTGATTTTCAGCGTATGGTTCAACTCAATCTCAAAGAACATCAGCTCAGATCGGTTGCATCATCAGTACAATTCCTCCTATTTTTTACACCCGAACAACAATTTAAAATCACGACCGACTTAAAATTGATCATACGAAATGCTTTGGTCAAAGTGAAAGAGGCCATGGATGGTAATCGTAGTCAAAAATCGGTGCAGGAAACGGAGTATTTTGTTAATCATAATTTTTACGAAATACTGTTGAAAATTGCAGCAGATGATCAGGATTTTCTGATGGAGCAATTAAGTGTTGGAGAAGATTTGATGAATCGCAAACGGAACGCTTCTGATTCGGTTCGATTCTATCGTTTTCAGTTGTCATTGCCGTTTCCGCAAGAAGTCTTAGATGTTTTAAAGAGAAATGAACGGATAGTTAGCAAGACAAGTTCGAACGAATCTTCGTCAGAATCTCCGGGAGTCGGACGCATCCTTTGGATTGCACTTGTTGTCATTTTAATGCTATTGCGTTTCGCATCGAGATGTAATCGATCAGAACCGCAAGTTGATGATTCTTTTTTGCGAATGATTCAAGAGCAGCAAGAACAACGGCGATTGCTGCAACAGCAAGAACAGTATTATGAGTCATTAGATGGTGAAGACTCACTTCTTGAGCAATCACAGCCTGCTACACCACCGCCTTCGGTAAATGTGCCTCAGACCACCCCGCCACCGCCTGAGGAACCGGTTCAAGAAGTGATTTCTACTCCAGACAGCTTGTAAATGTTGTTTTTTCGCGATCTTCGAACGACAGTAATAGATTCAGTATGGCGCTAACCTTATCGGAATGCTTCGAATTTGCAGGAATGGATATTCGAACATTGAACGCTTCCACATTCGAAGAAGTCAAGAAAATTCTCATTTTGGAATTGAAGTCCTCCGATGAAGGATTCATTACAATCGGCAATGAACAGTATTCTAAAAATGACATCTTAGCATTTTTTGATAAGCAAGATTGGTCGTCAGTAATCGGGTCTGAGAATACAACTTCGATGGAAACGGCTTTCTCCTCGAATTGGCATAATGTATTGGCAAAACCCGAGCAGTTGGTGACCTTTTTTCAGGTTCCGGAAGAATTATTCGATCGTTCACAGTTGCTAGCAACCAAAGATGCCATTGAACTGCTCTATGGCAAAGTAATTATAAGCTCGATAGCTCCGCTTTTTAAGGCCGGCGAATTTGAACGCTTGAATTATTTGCTGAGTTATAAGCCTGTTTTTTCAGACAATCTTTCCTATGATGTTTACGCACAATTGAAAATTGTCTTGGATCAGTTGTTTCTAAAAATGGAGAATGAAACGAAACGAGGAGCGCCAATTCACCAGTTAAAAGAACTGCCTTTTTTCAATAAAGCATTTTGTAGTATCATTTCGTTCGTAAACGATTTTGATAGTGGTATCTCCACAGTAGTAATTGAAAAGGCGGTGGAACGTATCAGCGGACATCCGGTTTCTTGGGAAGAGAAAAAGGAGTTGTTTGAGTGCTTTTTATGGTTGCCGATTGATGAGTTGTCACGGGAACGTATTCAGGAAAACTTGGATCATTTTGAACAACAAATACGAGATGAAGCCGAACAGGAAAAGCATCAAGAGGAGGTTGCAACCACCATTTTACAAACGGCAACACGCTCTTCCATCGAACGAAAACAATCTGATAAGAAGCAGGAGTCAGGAGGCATTACTCCCGGTAGAATCATCATTTCTATAGGATCTGTTGTTATTGTTTTCGCCTTGGTAATGATGCGCATAAGTTCAATTACCGGTAGCTCTAAATCGGCTCCTACGCTAGCCGAATCAATGGAAATGGCCGATAAAATGAAAGACGAATTTTCCGATTATTTTTTCGATGATACCGAAGTAATCCGAGACTACAATGAACTAAAAAGGAATATTGAAGCAAATGTAACGAATGAATCGGTGAAGCATTTTCTCATCAATCAACTGAGTCGATTTGCCTACGATCAGGATGCCGATTCATTGAATAAATTGACCTTTCTTCCCGTAAAGCCGGAACCCGGTTGTTTGCCGCTTACGTTTTCTCAATCCAGTGAATATTCCACGGTTTTGCTTTTGATCTACAATGAAGAAAATCCTGATCTCCCGGTAAAAGGAGCGCTAGTTGGTAAAAACACCGATTACAGTGATACGACTTTGTACATATTGCCAACCGAACGATTAATAGCTGTTTTTGACCCACAATTGGAAAATGGGACAACCGTAGTTGCCGCTAAATTACCGGCGCTCGATTATTTGAATGTGTTGTTTGAAAGTTACCGCACCAATCCAAAAACTACCCGAAAAGAGGTCTATATCTCCACTTCGGAATATTCTAAAGGCAAGGCATCGATTATCAATATTTATGAAACGATGCGCATGAAACGGCTCATCTCCGATTAATCAACGAATTCCGGTTCCTTTCAAATCAAAATCATTACTTCCCGAATTGCGCTTGTAAGCAGGTGTTAACTGATGCCAAAGTCTGCTAACTAGATTCAGAAGTTCATTCGGACTTGTTGATTCCCGATTCAGTAAATCATCGCCGATTTCAAACAAACGACTTGCTTCTTGTTTATTTTCAAACGCTTCAGGAGGCAAGAATTTGTAATTCAAATAAATGGATCGCAACGAACCGACACTGTTTTTCTCGTATTCCCAAGATAGATCGCGTAATTGTCGTTCTAAACTGCGTAAGAAATGGACATTGCTACCGGCAATTGCTGCTTGCTCTTTGCGCAAAATATCTTGGTAATTCATTTTTAAGCGATCCGGGAAATCGGGTTGCTTCATGTAATATTCAAATTCATCTTTGGCCGAACGGTATTCTTCCAAAATACCTAACAGCTTTTGCTTTTTCACCAATTTATCATAACGAATGGCGATTTGCCGTTTCATTTCATCATGGTGAAATTTGGTGTCGCTAGCAATCTCTCCTGCAAAGCCAATTGTATCTCTACTCTGTTCACATTCCACTTTTAATTGCTGTAAAGCGGCGGCTTGTTCAAACTCTTCTTCGGCTAACATTTCTTCTAAATCCTTTGAAATTTGATGGTGAAGAAAAGCAAACTCTTCGCGCAATTTGGGCAAATGCACTGTCTTTTGAGTAGGGCTGAAAATGTTTTTGATTTCGTAATCAATCAATGAAATGTTCGCGCTAACAGTTAAATCACGGCTTTCGGAAATACTCAATGTGATACCGATATCTGTGTCTCGAAACAAGTTGTGGCCGATTTCTTTCGGGCGAATTGCCAGACAACCGATGACTTGGTTCGTAGCCGGACTCGCATTTTTATCGCCCTCCATAATATTGATAATCAAAGCGTCATCACTCGATTGAAGCAAGTCGCGTGAGAGCATTTTGTAGATCGTTCGCGTCAACGGTAAAATGGCATTCTTGTCAAAAATAGCTTCCAATACCGTTTCTTTTCCGATCACATCATCTACTTCAATGCAAATGTCATGCGGAAGCGGTTGACCGTCAATCACAAACAAACCTTGACTGATTTGAATAGTGGCAGCGTTGGAATCTAATAATGCGCCCGACTCATCGTAAATTTCTACTTGAAATTCATTGGTCGTTTTGAGCTGAAGGGGTAAGTTGATTCGTTGAGTAAGTCCAAGTGGTTTTTTCCCCGAATCATACCCCAAATCTTTTCGAAAAACGCGAAACAATAAACCTGTTGTATCGCCTTCAGCTTTCAGCATAATGAGTTCTTCTTGCTCACGTGATTGACGTTCGTAAATGGGCTTTATCGTTACACGATCAAATGTTGCGGTTGTTTTTTTAGCGACGGTTTGAGTAAGTTTACTGGATTTGTTTCCTGCGTAATAAGCCGCTCCGATTGCAATGGCATTTGTGGGGTCAACACGTTGATTGATCCCAATCCCCAATTCTTTCGCCAGCTTTTCCTGTACATACGGAATATAAGTGCTTCCTCCAACCAGTACAATTTCCGTGAAATCTTCAGCAGTTAAACCGTTTACAGTCAACAAATCGTTTACGAGATTTACCGTATACTGCAGATTTTGATCTATCAGTCGATTAAAATCATCGCGTTTGATTGAAATACTGATTTCGTTTTCGTCGCCGTTATCATCTTTCAACATGAAATCGGTAAAGCTTTCCGGATAACCTGTCAATTCAATTTTCAGTTGCTCTGCATAGAAGAGTAAATAATTGTAGGTCGACTGAACGGATGGGTGATCCGGGTTGGTTTTCAGCAATTCCACCAACTGCGAAAAAGCACCTTGTTGTTTTAATTGCGGAAGGATCAATTCATTTAAGATCAGAATATCGAAATCCAATCCACCCAAAAAGTTGTTTCCTTCGTGATCGATGATTTTTAATTCTTCTTCTGTGGCTGAAACGATCGCTACGTCAAAGGTTCCTCCTCCCAAATCGTAAATAAGCCATTTGCCGTTTTGGGTGGTTACGTGTTGTTGATTGAAAATCGCCAAACAAGCAGCAATAGGTTCTTGGAGCAAAACAACTTCTTCAAATCCAGCTTCAAATCCAGCTTTTTTGGTGGCGTTGGATTGAATGGTGTCAAAAGATGCCGGAATGGTAATCACTACCGAACACGGCTGTTCATCGCGCACAAACGTTTTCAACTCATTCAAAACAATCGTTGAAAGCTTGATCGGATCAATGGTTTCCTGAGTTAAAGGCACAAAAAAATGTTCATCCGTACCCATTTTGCGTTTAAACGATGAAAATACATTTTGCGGGTCGCGATCTTTTAACTCCTTGGCTTTGTCACCAACCAGCATTCCGGTTTTGCGAAATGCAACAACACTGGGGAGCGTTTCTTTGAATCCCTTCGGATTTTTGAACAACTGTACATTCCCTTCATGGTGTTTGGCAATAAGCGAATTGGTTGTTCCAAGATCGATGGCGTAATTGATAAAGTGCATGTGGTAAATTAATTAATAATGACGCGAGCTTGTTGCACAATCGTACTGATTCCGTCAACGGTTTTTAAAATGATTGGTTTAATCGTTTCTTTGATTACAAAGGGTTCGTTTTCAGATAGAAAGGTTGCCTGGCAATCTGTTCTTGTTTCGTTGTACAACTCGCCGGTTGGATCCTGATAACTGTAACCTTCCTGTTCAAATAACCAAACTAAGCGATCAATGTTTCGATCAATTCGCTCAAACTGAAATTGATTTTTTTTCTTTTCAATTTCAAACAATTGGTTGAGTACTTCAATAACTGCTTTTTCTGTCATGAGTCAAATATACAAGATTTAGGGACGTATTTTACCAATCAAATCAACGCTTTACTAACTTCATCCGGGTCATTAATTCGGCTATTTTGTCGGTTGAAATAGGAATACTGATGTTGTGTTTTAGCAATAAATGACCGTCTGATTTGTTGTAACCGGTGATGTATTTCGCATTGACTAAAAACGATTTATGACAGCGGAAAAAAGAGGTTGATTCGTCCAGAATTTCTTCGAAGTTTTTGAGTGTTCTACTAGCGATCAAACGCGTTTCATCTGTAAAGACAAGTTGCGTATACGACCCTTCGGCTTTCAGGTAATGAATATCGTCCATCTCAATAAAACGATACGTATTTCCGGAAGGAACTGCCAGTTTCTGAGCATCTGTTACGCGCAGATTTTCTTGTAACAAAGAATAGTTGTTTTTGTCGCGTTGATTCGTTCGCTGAAACCGTTCGAAAGATGCGATCAGTTCATCTTGCTCTATTGGTTTCAAGAGGTAATCGATGGCTGAGAGTTTGAATGCTTTAATGGCATAATGACTGTAGGCTGTTGTAAAAATGATGGAAAACCGAATTTCTTCTTCATTAAAAAAATCAAGTAGTTCCAATCCGCTGTTGCCGGGCATTTCTATGTCGAGGTACACCAAATCGGGTTGAAATTTGCGAATGGCTTTTATTCCCGAAGGAAGATCTTCGCATAATGCTACTACCTCCACTTCCGGTACTACGCTTTCCAGCATTCCTTGTAAAAGAACGCGTGCTCTCAATTCATCATCAATGATAATGGCCGTGTATTTAGTTGGTGTTTCGCTCATGAGTTACGTGTCTTTTAATTGGATCCGATTACGATCGGAATACTTATGATAACGGTTGTTCCGCCACCGTCAGGTTTATCGATGTACTGAATTACCACGGAAGTATTGCGTCCAGAGTTCAATAATTCCAATCGTTTTTGATTCGCCGCAGTGGCAAATGATTGGTGCCGATCGGTTTTGCGTTGATTTAATTCGTTTGCCCGCGCACGACCTATTCCGTTGTCATCTATTTGAATCATCAAATGCGTGGCGTTTCTGGAAAGATTAATCGTGAGTTGCTTGGCTCCTTTTTTATGCAAAAGCCCATGTTTCACAGCATTCTCTACATAAGGTTGAATGATCATGGAAGGAATGTTGATCAAATCGATATCCAACGCTTTGTCTATTTCAATTGTGAATTCAAAATCGGTATCAAAGCGTACTTTTTCAATGTCGAGGTACAAGGTCAATGCATTGATTTCTTCCGTCAAACGAACCGTTTCTTTGTCAGACATTTCCAAAATCATTCGGGTGAGTTTAGAGAATTTCGAGAGGTAAATACTCGCGTTCTTTTTGTCGTCGGTAAAAATAAACGATTGAATCGTGTTGAGTGCATTGTAGAAAAAATGCGGATTCATTTGCGATTTGATGGATGTAAGCATGGAACGAGTAAGGTTTTCTTCCAGTTCAACTTTTTGTGAAAGAAGGGCATTCCTTTTTTGCAACGATTGAATTCTTCCTCGGAAATAAAAGAAAAAAACAAAGAACCCAAAGGCGATTGAAACAGTTAAAAACCAAGGAGTGGCATACCATGCAGGATGAATGACAAAGTGAACACTCTGGAGTTGCTCCTGATTTCCCAATTTAAATGAAATGGTGTAGTTATCCGGACTCAAGGCGGCCAATTTCAACGTCCGAGTATTGTCGGAGGCAAGTTCCCAACCTTGGTGATTAATGTTGTAATACAAGGGTACGTTTCCGTCATTCGAAAACGAAAGAATGGAGTAGTTGATTTCGATGTTGTTTTGATCGTAGGATAAATCATTGGATGTTACTGTCGAGAGCAGGTGCTGATTGGCTTTTAACGAATTCAAGACAAAACGCGGTTTCGATTGATTGTTAGAAGAAACCGAAAGAGGTTGCAGGATCACTCCTTTTTTTGTGACAATGACCAATTGTTCTTTCCACAACGATAAGGCCGTGATTTCTTGCGAATGCGTATGGAACTTTCCGAGTAAAGCAAGTTGGTTGTTTAGATCGTAAACGTAAATACAAGATTGACTGGAAAGCAATAATTTACCATTCATGACCTCCATTCGCTGAATCAGTTCAGTGGTAAGTTGTAATGTATCAGAAAGTGAGATCACCTTATTTCGCTTATCAAAGCTTACTATTTTCCCACTCGATGTAAGCGCGTAGATGCGTTGGTGATGGCGAGCTAGCTTTGTACAAAAGAGATTTTTCCCATTGTAAAGAATCGGCTTGTTTGCATGACCATCTGTTTCAAATAAACCTACATTGGTAGCGAAATACAATCTGTGTTCTTGGGGCAAATATTCCACCGATTTCGCCCTCACATTTCCGATCAAATTCCAGTAATACTTACCATTAATCAACCGAATATTCGAATGATAAAGTGAGTGCCAATAGCTTTTGGGATTGTTGTTGATTTCATAAATGGAACAAGATCCCGAGGCAGCGAGCGCAATATAATCGTCGTCTAACATGCGGTAATCCTTCGCAGCCATCAATAAACTGAAAAGCTTTTTACCGTTGGTTTGAATGCCACTAAAAATGTCACTGGTAAATAAAACGCGTTGAGCTGAAGCATCGTAGCAAATTTGATCGATCATATGATTCGTTCCGCCGTTGAATAACAAAGACGATGTTTGCAGCTTCAAATCCAATTTATAAATGCGATCATCGGAGCTACCTAAAAACACATTGTTGCCTACAATACTGATTTTATGTGGACTCAAATCCTGGAAAAGTAATTTTCGATCAATATCCGGTGTAAAAACAATTCCATCGTTTTGTGTGCAAATCCAGTAATTCCCTTCACGATCCTGCATCACACAAGAAACATTTTTGGTTGGAAAATAATGGGTACTTTTTTCAGGATGTTCTTCCGAGTAACGGTAAACGCCTTTGGGAGTGCAAAGCCAAAGTGATGATGGAGTATAGGATAGACTTTGTATAAATGCATCCAACTTGAGGGGAAAAGCAGGTTTAATGCCTTTATCCGTGAGCTGAAAGCACATCTTTTCATGATTTGTTCGCGAGATTAACCACTTGTGATGTTTCCCTTTTCGCATGAGTCCCGGCATATCATAAACCGTCACGTTTGGAGGAGCTTTTATCGTGGTTAATTTACCGTTGTAATCTATTTTATAGTACGGAGAGCTCAGTGCATAATAATGCGATTCTGTTTGTTCGGTGCATGAGATGTAATTGCTTGGAATGCTCGATAACTTGCGAAATGTTTTGAGATCGTAAATGACCACGCCCTGTTTATCAATGGCAAAAAGCTTGTCTTTGATGATACCGATAGGGTAATAACCAACGGGATGATGGCTGTACATGCTTTTCAATTTCCCGTTTTCTACATAAAACAAAAAACCGTCGAAGTTTTGATACCAGATTCGTCCGTACTTGTCTTCGCGGATATTACTCCCCGAACGCGAAGATTGCTCGTCATTGGTATAGGTAATGAATTCAAAGCCATCATAGCGACTCAAGCCTGCGTCGGAAGCAATCCAGATAAAACCCTTTTTGTCTTGGTAAATGTCATAAACTGCATTGGACGGAAGTCCGTTTTCTGTAGTAATCGAAATGGAATACGGGTCTTGAGAATAGCCATTGTTTAAGCAAAAGAAAAGAATCAGTATGAGTAGAAATTGCCGCAACAAGGATAGTTTTTCCAAATATAAACAAAGTGGTCTTTTTTGACCGGTTTTACCTGAAATTCTAAAACGACATTCGCTACACTACTATTAACACTTCGAAGCGGATAACTATCCCATTTAGCTGTAGTTCTGCTTTCTTTTCATTGTAATTTTAATAACGTGAATTCGCAGTGTGAATGTCACGAATACCAAGATCATGACAGATCGTGTAATAGCGTCGTTGGAAAACAAATTAGAGGTGGGAGAGTTTCGGTTAAACTCGCTGCTTGAAATCACGCGTGCTATTACCACCAATCAATCTGTAGAACAGCTCACGCGTCTCTTTTCTTTCATTATGCAGGAGCAATTGGGCTTCGACCGCTTTGTATTGTTCAACAAAGAAGTAGAATGGAGTTGTTTGCTTAAAGTAGGTTTGCGAAGTAAAATCAAAGAAATCGATGTGAAGCAAGAACTTTCCCGTTTTCGTGAGATTACGGTGATTGAATCGAGTTATTCGCAAGTGCTCAATGAGTTTGATGTGATTGTTCCTGTTTTACACAAAAATGAACCGTTGGCATATCTACTCATTGCCGGTTTGGGGAATCGTGGTGTGAAACTCACGGAGACCTTGAATCAGGTAAGCTTCATTCAAACCTTGACCAATATTGTGGTCATGGCGATTGAAAACAAACGAATGGCCAAAGAACAGGTCAAACAGGCGCGCTTAAAAAAGGAACTTGAGGTCGCTTCCGAAATGCAAAAATTGTTGTTTCCCGCCGATTTGCCTACCAACAAACGCATGGATATTTCTGCCAAGTACATTCCACGACACGAGGTAGGAGGTGATTACTATGATTTTATTCCGTTGGGCGATGATCAATACATCATCTGCATTGCCGATGTCTCCGGAAAAGGAATCAGTGCAGCCATGTTGATGGCCAATTTTCAAGCAACCATCCGAACCTTGTTTAATTACCAGCGTTTTGAGTTGGAGTTTTTGATCAGCGAACTCAATAAAAAAGTAATGACAAGCGCTAAAGGGGAGAAATTCATCACCTTTTTTATTGCTCAATACAATGCAACATCGCGCGAACTGACTTATGTCAACGCTGGGCATAACCAACCATTTATCACCACCGGAAAAGAAGTGAAGCTCTTGGATATCGGTTGTGTTGGTTTGGGAATGTTTGATGAAATGCCTTTCATTCAGGTAGGTAAAGAAACCCTAGCTCCCAATACGACTTTGGTATTGTATACGGATGGAGTGGTGGAACTGGAAAATGAGCGCAACCAACAATTTGAATTGGAAAGTTTGATCAAACTAGTGCACAATTTCTATCGCCTCAACATGGAAGACATGAATAACTTGGTGTTTTCCAAATTGGATGAATGGCGCGGATCCCGGAAATTGGTTGACGATACGGCTGTTTTCTCGTGTCGGTTCTTTTAAAAAAGTCAACACGATCAACCAATCGTTTCAAAAGTAGCGACTACCTCATCAAATACATTTTCCCGAATTCTTTCTTGAAATGCGTATCTGCATCCGTTTCGCGGTGTTTGATGTCTTCTCCGTTGATTTTGGCTTTCACGCGGTATAAATAAACACCGTTTGCCAATGGATCGCCGAATTCATCCGTTCCGTCCCAGGCATATTCCGTAATGTTTCTTCCAATTGAAATCGGGCCTATTTGATCTTCTGTGATTTCGCGTACCACACGTCCGGTAACCGTCATGATTTGTATGATCATTTCCTCCGGCTCTTCAGTTCCTGTCAAAGTAAAGACAAATCGTGTGCTGGTCGAGAACGGATTCGGGTAATTCATCAAATAGGTAATAGACGATTCATGTACAATTTCGAATGAAATGCGGTATTCGATGTCACCTGAAATGTTTCCGCTGCGGTCGGTTCCTTGCACAATGAGTGAGTATTTCCCATCCAAATCAAATAGAGTAGGATACAAGATTTTAAACTTCTTGTTTTGCTCATCCGCCGGAATCCATTGCATCACAATACCACCACTTCCATCCATAAATGGAACACGTTTTTGAACCCCGTTCGGATCGGTTAAGTAAATACCGAACAACGTTGTATCGCTAATGTCGTTCATCACGAGGTAAGGATTGTCATCTTTCAGCGTGATCAGAATCTCACTTTCAGGATCGATGATATCTCCGTTCAGAATATGTTTCCCGTTGAACGTAACATCCAATATCGGTTGCTCATCATCGGCTTCTACCTTAAAAGGAATTTGCAAAAGGTTATTAAAATGGTATTGTTCTGGTTGATCGGTTACATAAGCAGATCCGTTGATATACGGGTTTACTTCCATCCAGAGGGAGTTTTGCCCAGCCAGATTAACGGTTGAAAACTGAATGGTGTCTCTGATAAGACCATTCACCAAAAGTTGTTCTTGTCTTGGATAAGCGATAGGGTGTTTAACACGGTTGGCGTCTTCTACCCAATAATTCACCAAAAGTGAATCCATGTCAAAATCACTGATATTGCGCACATCAACAGCAAACGAAATTTGTTGACCTTCCTGCAACGTGTCTTGCAACGGATTAAAATAATAAGCTGTTGTTCCATCAATTGCTGCTTCTGGCACAGGTGTGTACAATACGTGCAAACGATCAATCTGCGCGGGTGTAAAGAATAACGAATCCTGAATAAACACCTCAAGTCTTATATATGGATATAGACTCGCATCAACAAGCGCATTTAGATTTAAAATGGAATCATTAGGAGTAAAAACCCGATCAATCAGAAGACCGGAAACCTGGTTCTCATCAAACGCTTCAATTTTTATACGAACACTATCTACTTGCGTAAGTTCGAGTGAATCACGTTTCCAGTAAATCGTATTCCAATCTAATGATGGTCCTATCAACGGTGTTTTTTCAATTCCCCTAAAGCCCAATGCATCAAATTCTTTTTCTACGAATACATGGTTCCCGATTTGGGTATCTTGGATAGTATCCGGAAAGTGTTTTTCTACCATAGACGATGGATCACCTTTTTTAAAGATCATTCCAAACGGTTTTTCAGGTTGGGTATTATTCACCAAAGTCGATCCTAAATCAGTGAACATTTGGTATAGACTTGGTTGGTTCACGTCCCATAAATGATATTCAGTTGCTGTAGTGGAATAAATTACCACATAATGACCGTCGGGAATAACATTCTCTACCATGTTTTTAAATGCCGCTAACTGAGCCGGATCCGATTGCTTGAAGGCAAAGTAGTTTTCTGACCGGGGACGTTGTGAGCCATTGTCGTTTCCATTTCCGAAATTATGCGTAGGATTTACCAATCCATAACGTGTTCCCCAAGGTTCAAACGTAGTCGGATCGATAACAGCAACGTAAAGCGCCGGTGCTCCGCTGAAAAGCGAGGCATATTCCAATAATTCGCCATTTACTCCCCATTGATTGTAAATAGACGGATTGTCAAATGCTCTCAAATAAATCTTTCTAGGTGATGCAGTATCAAATTTCAATAATCGATCCGGTCGGTCGTATTCCAAACTATAGAAATCGTTTTTCTTGAATTGGAAGAAATGATCTTGTCCCCAGCCGGTTTTGCCCTTGATGTATTGAAACGAATATTCCGTCCAATTCAGCACACTACTGTCAACCGCAACCCGCCAAAAATAAACGGTACTGTCAGTACAAACGAGAGGAAAACCGTTTCCGTTGATATCGGTCCAATCAGTTGGACTTACTTCTTTTACTCCTCCTAATTCCGTTACAGAATAGCGTCGTAATTGCTGACTATCGTATGTATCTACCGTATCAAGTTGGAAATGATAGGTTTTTAAAGATGCAATTGGGTTTACTGTTGATGCCCTGACTGTAACGCTGTCGTAAGGAACAACGGCAAAATCATACGGATAAACAGGAAGAATACCGTCTACGTTAATAAAGAAATCGTAATTCAATTGATTGTTTAGTACTTCTTCTGCCTGTTCAGCAATTACAGAAGGTAAATCAACATTGATCTTGAATTGGTTAATTCCCACTCCGATGTTAGGTTGCATCGGCATTTTTAAATGTATGGTATCCTTGTGATTTAGAAATGGAAGCGTGATGTTGTAAATAGAGTCTGTAGAAGATCCGGGAAAGTTGCGTGTAATCTCAACGTTAAATGTATCTACTACCGATTGTCCTAAGTTCGTCAGGATGAGGTTTAGCTCAATACTATCTACAGAAAGATTTAATACACTTGGTTCAAAATAGAGATTTTGGGTTGAGATTTCAATTTCAGGACGCTCGTGCCAGTTGAGTCGTAGCATTGGATCTCCGTTTAAGGTCATTTGTTGGCAAGTGGTCTCTGTAATAAGATCTTCAGTGGCGATACTGCTTTGAACGAACTGTATTGTTTGTCGCATCTGCTCACCAATGGTAGCCCCATAGTTCAAATAAGAGAATTCTCGGTATAAGTGATTCGAATATTGGTTGAGCGGTTGAGCGTAACCCACAGAAACACTGGATATGAAGGCAATTGCTCCGGCATCAGCGATATTTACGAAACGTTCAGAAGTAGAATGACTTTCAGCAAAAATATTACCGTTGTAACAAGAGTTTCCAATGACAACCGGGTATTTTCCATAATTGTCCCAATTGCTTGGTTCGTCGATGTTTACTTCAAACCCATTATTGGAAGCAGCAGCATGCCCAAAGAAATTCATTAAGGAAACTCCACTAGAAATACGATCATTGACTCCAGCAATAACAGTAGGGTCCAATGGGTCACTACTGGTTTTGTAATAGGAAGTAACTGAACCGGCATAAAGAGAATCTTCAATGACGTCTTTCATGCCGTCCATGTAATTTCTAAACGTATTTTGTTGGCTTTGGTCGGATCCACCCACAAAGTGTAAGATCTGTTTTTGCCAATCTTTGGTGGCAGTACTATAATTACTAGGATCATTTTGAACTTGTACGCTTTCGTATAAGATGACTTTGTCTAAATAATCTTGTAATTCTTGATTGGTTCGTGCGGCAATGCGTCCTGTGGGAATCAATGGATCCCATTGTGTACCGTAAAAGCCGGATGTGATGGCGATGTCACTAGATGGATAACCAAAACTAGGAATCAACGATTGAACCGAAATTGCCGGATCTTTTCGTGCGCCGTCGTGCTCGGAAACACCTTTTCCAATTAAGAATAACCCTACCGGTTTGTTGGTAACGGCAAGATCATAGGTATGCAATGCAAATCGTCTGATAGCGATTACATGTCGGTCAATTCCGCCTCCATATTGCTGATACAATTCATGGATATTACCCATCACTACATTGTTGCTTCCACCGGCAAGAGAGGCACGGTAGTTGGCGTAATTGGCACTCCCTGCCTGCAATGAAGAATGATAAACCATTACCAAAGCATCTTCGGTAGATAGTGTGCTGAAATCGGTGAATTGTCCTGATCCGTTAACTGCGGATAACGTTGTAATGTTGATGGCATTCGCAACATCGCCGATGGCAACATAATTCAAGTTACTTGAAGCATTGTTTGTTACAAGTAGTTGCCAGTTGGTACCGTCGAATGAAAGAGGAAGCACTCTGTTGGTGGTTCCAAAACTGAATGCAATGGCATTTGAAGCCGTTAATGACTGTAAATTGACCAATGTTTTCGCAGCATTCGGATTATTCTCTAAATAGAAATTATCGAAAGAAGCACTTCCGGCAATTGGCATTCGCGGATAACGGATTTTCCAATAAGTAAGCGATAACAAATCGGCGGCAGCCGCTAAATCATTGATACTTGAAAAGGTTAGATTCGATGTCGGAGAATTCAAAATGCCTTGTGGAATGGTCAAATCATATTGGTGGAATTTAAATCCTTCGAAAATAGAATCGACCAAGGTATAACTTGTTGCGCCAATATTGACTCTCACATGATGATCAGGTGCGCTATTAGCGTCGGAGTTAGACGTTATTTTTAATTGAATAGAAGCGAGTGGAGCTCCAACGCCAGTATATAAATTAGCGGTTGGTGTATAAACATTATAACCTCCGCCCAAACTTACGGTAGCGCAAGCCCAGCCTTCTCCGGGAGCATAAATAGATCCGGAAGCATCTCCATACCGTTTTCCTTCGCTGTAACCGATACCGCTGGTAGGACAGTCTGAAACAACATCTTTTAAGACATAATTTGCCGGAGCGCCATAACCCGCAAAATCAGTGTCCGGATCGATAACAAAACGTTCATTATTGCTTAGGTTGTTCCAGGTGAAGAAGTATTGAATGGTATCGTTGTAAAGGCTGAATCCGGGGTTGGCAATGTCTGTTGGCGTTTCGTAGATTAAGGTATCGAGCCATCCGTCATTTTTTTCTGCATAAAACAGAATGTAATCTCCGGGATCGAACGAATTATCATTGCCATCTACAATATAAAGCGGCACTTCTTTTTCTCGCCCGAATACTTGAATATTAGCCGAAGAAAATGTCCCGACCGGAACATTACTTGCTGCTAACGCGGCATAATCGATACGATGAATGCCCGTTGTGTGAATATTGAAGGAGAAATACTTCTGCGAAAAATTAATCCATTCGTTTCCGTAGTTCTGTGCAAACGACGAACAGCTTAAGCTTAAAATCAGTAGTAGTTGTAAGTAGCGTTTTATCATTCTTTCGGTAATGCGTTGGACGGTTTATTCAATAACAAACGCAATGATATTACATGCGAATAAAGTGCAGTTGATTGATCGCCTATGTCCGTGAAAGCGTAATCAAGAAACACATTTTTGATATGTAATCCGATCCCGATATTCGGTTGGATAGTCAGTTTTTGAGAATCGTCGAAGTTCTTAATGTATTGCATATTGGAGATTCCACCACGCAAAGCCACAATGTCTTTGAAGCCGAATGAGATTCCCACATGCGGATCACCACTGATCAAACCTGTTTTCAACAAGGTATTTCTGCGACCGTCTGTAGTGAGATCCAAATCAATTTCTCCGGAAAAATTCAATCCTTTTTTGCCCAAATCGGTTTTGTAGTTGGTTGCCAAGATCACACGGGGCAACGTAAGCTCCAATCCGTTTTGCGGAATTTCGTTTCCGGTAAGCGTAAACACTTCCTTGGTGGTTTCATCCAATGTAAACACCCAAGCGTTAAAAGTGGAAGTCACATCACGTACAACAGCTCCAAATTTCCAGTGTTCATTGCGTTGGTAAGTAGCACCAGCATCTAACCCAAATCCCCAAGATTTCGCGAAATCACCCACTTTTCGGTGAATCAATTTGAAATTTCCACCGACACTCAATCCTTCAATTTTGAGTTTACGAGCATACGAAAAAAGGAATGCATAATCGGCAGCGGTAAAGGTGGTGATGCGATCGTAATCAATTCGACCTTCGTTATCAATTAGTTGCGTTGTATTTGGAATGTCATCAACCGCAAAGCGAATAATGGAAAATCCGGCTGCACTTTTATCATCGATGGCATGGGCCAATCCCAAATAATCATATTTAGCAATTCCAGCAAAGTATTCCGAGTGCATCAAGCTGACATCTAGCCATTTTGTGGTCCCTGTAAGTCCTGCCGGATTCCAATAACCGCTAGTAACACCACTGGTTTGAGCTACAACGGCATTTGACAAACCAAGCGCGTCGGCACCAACACCGATTGCGAGGAATTCATTGGAATATTTTGGTGCAGCAGATCCGTTGGATTGAGCAAAGGTGATGTTTCCGATAAGGAGCGAAAAGGCTGTTAAGAAACTAATTCTCATGGAAAAATGTTTGTTTGTGCTTATCGTTAACTGCATCTTTTGCAAAAAATTGTGTTTCGATCGATATTTAACCCGAATTACAAATGTAAATTTACGCCATTCAGTTTGATTGTTAAACCCTTAATTTATATTTCCCGCGTGAAAATGTTTAATATACCCAATTTGTTTACCGCAGGTAACATGCTATGTGGAATTATGGCCATCTTTTTTTCGTTTTCAGGAAGAATAGAATGGGCCGCTTTTTTCATTTTTGGTGGAGCTATCCTTGATTTCTTTGACGGTTTTTTGGCGCGTATTCTAAAGCAGCAAGGTGAAATGGGGAAACAACTCGATTCGTTGGCTGACATGATTACCTTCGGTTTGGCTCCCGGAATTATGATGATGGTGGTTTTGGCGTATGCAACTACTTCACCGAGCTTGTGGCATGGCATTCTTCCAGACAAGGGAATTACGTTGATGGTAGATACGTTGATTCATCCTGTTCACGAAGATGTAACGGCGGCTTTCTACAATTGGAAAAGCGATTTATTGGATTTTGAAAAAGTAAATTGGATTCCGTTTACAGCGTTGCTCATTCCGTTTTTCTCCATGTTTCGCTTAGCTAAATTCAACATTGATACGCGTCAATCCGAATCATTTATCGGGTTACCGACGCCAGCAAATACGATCTTTTTTACCGCATTTCCGTTGTTGATTATGCAATTTGGGAATATCCCGGGCTGGCAACATGAGTTGATTGTGCAGTGCATTCAGCCGGTAGTTTTGATTCCTATTATTGTGGTAATGTCGCTTCTTTTAGTGGCTGAATTACCGCTCTTTGCCTTGAAATTCAAGTCGTTTACATGGAAGGGGAATGAAATCAGATACATTTTCTTGATAAGTTGTGGATTACTTATTCCGCTATTATTGATTTGGAGCATTCCAATTATTGTACTTTTGTACCTGTTATTGTCATTCATTCAGAATACCATTCGCAAAAAACAAACACATGAAATTCAAAGCTGAAATCGATGTAATGCCTTTAGATGCATTGTTGGATCCACAAGGAAAAGCAGTTAGTAACAGTATGACCACAATTGGTTTGCCTGAGATCTCAGGCGTGCGTATTGGTCGTCATGTGCGCTTGTTTGTAGATGCCGGTTCAAAAGCAGAAGCTACTGAAAAAGTAGAAACTGCCTGCAAAAAATTGTTATCGAACCAGATCATGGAAAGTTACGCTTACCACATCGAGGAAGCGTAAAATCTCGTTTTTGTGTTAACGATTAACGGAAAAAACTGCATAGGTTATGCAGACAGTGCTTTGGGTGCGAAAACATTTCAGGCCGTTAATCCAACTTCTAATAAGTCATTCGGGATTCCTTTTGTTCAGGCAACTGAAGCAGAGGTTGATTTGGCTGTTTCAAAAGCTAACGAAGCGTTTGCTGCTTTTTCATCAGTATCCATACAAGATCGCGTTGCCCTTTTGAAGGCCATTGCCGCTTCTGCTCGAAACCATGCTGCAGAATTGACGCATTGGTTTTGCGAGGAAACCGGATTGCCACTTTCACGGGCTAAAGCAGAGCTGGAACGCTCGTGTTTCCAATTTGAATCATACGCAGATGCCATTGCAAACGGTTTTGCATTGTCTATCCGTATCGAACCTTCAACCCAACCGGGGAAACCCGATTTACGAAAGATGAATGTGCCATTAGGACCTGTAGTGGTTTTTGGTGCGAGTAATTTTCCGTTTGCCTATTCTACGCTTGGCGGAGATGTCGCTTCAGCTTTAGCTGCTGGTTGTCCGGTTATCATCAAGGCTCATCCGATGCATCCGCATACAAGTGAATGTTCAGCGCGCATTATTTTGTCTGTTGCCAAGGAAATGAACTTGCCCGACGGAGTGTTTTCGCACGTTCAAGCAATCGATTATACAATAGGTGAACAATTGGTGCAACACCCACATGTGAAAGCAGTTGGTTTTACAGGAAGCATTCAGGGAGGATTGTCGTTGGTTCGCTTGGCTGCAAATCGGTTGGTTCCAATACCGGTTTTTGCCGAAATGGGAAGTTCCAATCCGATGGTTTTTACTCCAAAAGCACTGGCTCAACGAGGTGAAACAATTGCAAAAGAAGTGGCTGCCTCCATTAGTTTGAGTGCGGGACAGTTTTGCACATCGCCGGGCTTGTTGTTCATGATTGATTCGGAAGTAACGCAGTCGTTTTTGTTGACCTTAAGTGGTTTATTGAAACAAGTTGATCCGCAAGCGATGCTTCACCCCGGCATTTTTAGTCAATATGATCGCCAAGCAACCAAACAACTTGAAGGAGCGGAAGTTCTTGTCGACGGTTTGCGTGAAGCCAATATGATTCAACCGTCGTTGGTGCGTATTAGCGGTAAGCAGTTGCTAAAAGAACCGGGAAGAGCCGAAGAAGTGTTCGGATCTTTTGCCACAGCTATTGTTTGCGAAAGTGAAAGTGAGCTTTATACCTGTTTAGAGGCACTTTCAGGACAATTGACTGCAAGTTTATACATCGAGCCGGAAGAAAACGGAATGTTATGGATGCAGGTAATTCAGCGATTTGCCGGGCGAATTATCTTCAATGGTGTTCCTACGGGAGTTACCGTTGCTCCGGCCATGCAACACGGCGGACCTTTCCCAAGTTCATCTGTTCCATCATCTACTGCAGTTGGTGCAGACGCCATTCAACGCTTTATGCGACCGGTGTGTTTTCAGAATGTTGCAGATGAATTCTTGCCGATTCCGTTAAAAAGAGCCAATACTGACCGCCTTTTACGTTTTGTTAACGGTTTATTCACCGATTCCCCTTGTTGAAACACAATTATTATTCGTTATTTGCCCTTGAGTTGAATCGCATCGTGCAGTTTAAACAATTATATTTGCAACTTAAAATCAGAAATTATGTCAGAAGTACAAGAAGCTCCAAAAAGAAATACCAGCAGTGCAATGATCGCAGTTTTGGTATTGTTGGTTGTAGGATTGGGTATTTTTATCTTTTTATGGTCATCTAAGAATTCAGCATTGAATGATTGTAATGCGCATGTGGAAAATCTACAAAAAGATAGCATCGCTATGAATGAAATGATGAAACCATTCTTGGGCGATGATGTTTCAAATGACTTGATGAAGGATTTTGAAAACATGATGGAAACCTATGATGCGTTGATCAAGAAAGATGCAACACAATCTGATAGTTTGAACGTTCAAAAAGAGAAAATTCAAAACTTGATGTCTGAATTGGAAACAGCTAAAAAAGGTGGTAAAGTAAATGCATCGTTGATTGCGAAATTGAAACGTGAAAACGAAACATTGCGTCAAATCATGATTGGTTATGTGAAACAAATCGATGAATTGAATACCTTGAATTTGCAGTTGGAATCTGAATTGGATGAAACAACCAACGAGTTGACAAGTACGCAGACAGAGCGCGATACCTATAAAACACAATCTGAAGTGAGTGAAGCGAAGGTGAAAGCCGGATCGAAACTGAAAGCTTACGGATTTACTTCAGAAGGATTGCGCATGAAAATCAACAATACGCCTGAACCTACAACGAAAGCACGTAATTGTGTACAAGTTCGTTCAAGCTTTACCATTGGTGAAAATGAGATCGCTGAGGCAGGTCCGAAAACGGTTTACTTGCAAATTACCGATCCGGATGGAAAAGTATTGCAAGGTCGTTCAGGAAATACGGTTCAAACCGAAAGCGGTACAGTTGCATATTCAGATAAGAAAGAAATCACTTACAACAATAAGAGTGTAGATCTTTCTATTTACTATGATTTTAATGGTGCTGAACCGGTAAAAGGAGCATATAAAGTGAAAGTTTTCTGCGACGGTCAATTGATCGGAACAGATGGTTTCTCGTTGAAATAAATTGTATATTCGTTTAGATAATAAACGCGATCGTCGGGTTTTTAGATAGTTAACAGGACAAGGTGTCCACTTATTTTAGGTAAATGACAAATATTTTTATTGCTAATCTTGACTGGGAAGTTAGCTCAGAAGATTTGCAGGCGACGTTTTCAGCGTTTGGTGAGGTGCATTTGGCGCATGTAGTATTCGACGGTAAAACCAAGAAATCGAAAGGTTTCGGTTACGTTGAAATGGTAAGCGCAGAAGAAGCAATTAATGCTATTCAGGCATTGAACGGCTTCGAAGTAAACGGTCGCAGGTTAGATGTGAAGATTGCTTCTCCGAAAGCAAATCGTCCGCCGAAACAAGAGCCGGTTGCAAAGAAACCGTTTGGTAACAAGCCTGGTGGTTTTGGTGGTCAAAAACGATTCAACAATAACGGTCCACGTCCGGGTGGCGGAGGTGGAGGCGGTTTCCGTTCCAATTCTAATTCAGGAGGTGGTGGTTTCCGTTCGTCTGAAGGTTCTTCAGGTGGAAGCGGAGGATACCGTTCCAATACTTCTGGTTCAGCACCTAGCGGTGGTGGATACAGAACAACAGGAAATCCGAGTAGTACGGAGCGCCCTGGAGGAGAACGTCCGGCAAGCGACAGACCTGCAAATGATCGTCCGCCAAGACCGCGTAAACGATTTGATGATTAATTAAAAAACGAATTCCGATGTCAGAAGCTATTGACCAAGGACACGTAGATGTAACGGTTGACGATCGCATGGTCGCAACAATCGAGTTCGGGCACCCGATGAGTAATTCATTGCCCGGAGCTATTTTGCGCAAATTGGCTGAAACCATTACCGAAACAGGAAACAGATCCGATGTTAAATTGATCGTTTTGCGTTCGGAAGGAATCAAAGCTTTTTGTGCAGGTGCCAGTTTTGATGAACTGATTTCAATCAAAGACCTCGATACCGGAAAAGTGTTTTTCTCTGGTTTTGCGATGGTGATCAATGCGTGTCGTAAATGTCCGAAGTTGATTATTGGTAGAGTACAAGGAAAAGCTGTTGGTGGTGGAGTAGGAATTGCTTCGGCAGTTGATTACTGTTTCGCTACTAAAAAAGCGGATGTAAAATTGTCTGAATTGGCAGTTGGTATCGGTCCTTTTGTGGTTGGTCCGGCGGTTGAACGTAAGATCGGTTTATCGGCGATGAGTCAATTGGCGATTAATGCTACCGAATGGCAAACCGCACAATGGGCTTACAACAACGGTTTATACGCAAGTTTGTCTGATTCAGAAGAGATGATGGACGAAGAAATTGAACGATTGGTGAATCAATTGTCGAAATCAAGTCCTGAAGCAATGGCTGAATTAAAGAAAATCTTCTGGCAAGGAACCGAAAATTGGGATTCATTGTTGGTAGAGCGAGCAGGAATTAGCGGAACATTGGTGTTGTCTGATTTCACCGTAAACGCTATCAATGCCTTTAAGAAAAACTAATCGTTAGCGATTATAGATACGAGGGGAGTTGTAATGACTCCCCTTTTTTTATTGCTCTTCTTCCAATAAGTACGTGTGAAAAACCGTCAAATGCGGATCGCGGATGCTTGTTTTCTGCTTTCTTTTGGCCGATTTGTTTTTCAATTGCTGCAAGGTATACATGTGCGCCTCTTGCCCCAGCGGACTATCAGGGTTGTTGATGAGCATACGGTTGGTAGAATCTACAATTGATTTGATCAACTGATAATTGTTGCGCTTGATCTGAATACTGATAAAAAGCAAACGTGCAAATACGGCAAAGAAATAGTTAGCCGCATACATCAATTCATTGAGTAAATTCAACGCTTTGCGGTATTCCATTCGTTTTTCGAATAATACAGCGCGTAAAAAATCTTCCAATACATTTCCTTGTCCTCTGAAATAGATATGATTCTCGTTCAATAAACGATCGGCTGTTTCAAGCTCATTATTGAGGATGGTAAACAAGATTTTATAGAACAAGGTATTGTTATTCATGATGGTGAAATTCCGGTTTTCCTGCAGAATTCTGTCGGTAAGCGCGGTGAGTTCATGAATGGGTTTCCCGCTGAAGAAATTGAGACGGAGTTCCAAGAACAATGCTTTTCTGTAAAAAGCTTCGTATTCTTTGGAATGCACTTTTTCTTCCTCTAAATACTTTTTTCCTTCATCAAGAAACGTGTAAAGCTTGGGAGAATTGAAATGCAATTTGGCCAATGAAAAGTAAAGTGAAGCTTTGTTGAGCGGAATTTGCTGATGCTCCAAACACGCTTCAATTTCATGGATCAACTGTTCTTTTTCATGATCAATGAGCGAGTTTTTCTCGAGGTAAATATTGGTTTTATTGTGGTAATATTCAATCAAACGGTCGTCATAAGAGAATTTTAAAACCCGCAGGAAAGCGTCGTTTGCATCCAAGGCTTTGTACAAATCTTTTTCGTTGGGTGATGCGTAATTCATGCGGAATTTTCCTTTTAATCCGATCATCTGATAAAGATCATCTTCGTCTTCCAAAGCGTGTTTGTAGCCTTTCTCGTAATATTGATTCAGCAACTGCGTATTGCCTTTGGTTTCCAAAGCTTGCGCCAGCAGAATATTGCGAACGCTCTTTTTTTGTTCGAGGTAGGTTTCCAAAATCACAGCTTCAATTTCATCGGAAAAAGAACTGGCGAATCGGCGAATCTTTAATTCCTTTTCCGCTTGATTCGACAAGGGCCAATTGCGTTCAACTTGGTCTTTTAAAAAGGCATTTAAGCTGATCAGAGAAAAGTCTCGTTGTAGCAAAAACACGTGAAACAGCTGCATGACTTTGTGTGAGCTTTGTTTGCAACGCGCCAACAATACTTTTTGCTGATGTATACTCAATTCATTGAGTAAGGTATGTAATTTGTTGCCAATCATTTTTTTGACTATTCGAGTTGTTAAAAGCGTTTGCCGAACTGAAGTACAACGATACGAAAAAGGCTTCGTTTCGGACCTATTTTGGGGGATGATGTTTTATCTCAAAGGGCAATGTCATTAAGTTACGGGATACACTCTAGTTTAAGTATGTTACGATTGTGGTAAAGTAATTGAACTGTATGCCGAAAATTAATTTGTTTGACCAATATTTAGCGATTTAGCCACAGATTTCGCAGATTTTCACAGATGAAATCCGCAACTCAATTTGAATACTATACGCTAGCGTATAGTCCAATATCTGTGGAAATCTGCGCAATCTGTGGCAAGCAATAACTCTTTTTCTTTTCTGTTTTGAAAAATGGTTGTTTGCGTGATCTAATTATTATTTCGTGCTTAACTTAATAACATTACTCAAAGGGTTATTGATGGATAGAGAAAATCAGGGAAAATGTATTTCGGCAATTTTGAAATTAAAGGATTCTCAAATTTGAGTGTTCGCAATCTTCCTGAGGCTGACACAGTATTACGAACACCCGAACATCTAAATTCCCGAATTCGATTTCCACGTTTTTTAATCGATTCCCGATTGATTCAAGTTACTCTGCAACCGAATGCTTTCCAGGTGAATGATTTCCATAAACGCCTGCACGAATTGATCGTTCAAGCCAACAGAAGTTCCTTTTTCAATCATATTGGTCAAGATTTCATTCCATCGGTTGCTTTGTAATACAGCCACGTTGTTTTCCTTTTTCAGATTTCCAATTTGCTGTGCCGTAGCCAAACGATTGGTCAATAACTGAATCAATTCATCGTCGAATAAATTGATTTGTTCACGCAAGTTGTCAATCTGTTGCGAAAACTGTTTGTCAGCTTGGTGTTTTTTCCAGATCAATCCTTCGAGTAACAACTGTAATTCACGCGGAGTAATCTGCTGTTCTTTGTCAGTCCAAGCGGCGTTCGGATCAATGTGCGATTCGATCATGAGTCCTTGATAACCGAGGTTGAGTCCTTTTTGGGCAATGTCTTGTAAATCGAAGCGATTACCGCAAATGTGAGACGGATCAACAATCATCGGGATTTCAGGATACAATCGTTTCATTTCGATCGGAATTTGCCACATAGGCGCATTGCGGTATTTTCCTTTCACGTAAGACGAAAATCCACGATGAATCAATCCGATGTTTTCAATCCCCACTTTTCGCAATCGTTCAATGGCGCCAATCCACAATTTCGCATCCGGATTGATGGGGTTTTTCACCAAAATCAATTTGTCGGTTCCTTTCAAAGCATCAGCGATTTCTTGCACACTAAACGGGTTCACGGTTGTTCGGGCGCCAATCCACAGTACATCCGTATCAAATTGCAAGGCGTTGTTCACATGCTCGGCTGTAGCAACCTCAACGGCAGTTTTGAGTCCGGTTTCTTTTTTCGCTTGCAACAACCACGAAAGACCAATCAAACCTATTCCTTCAAAACCTCCGGGATTGGTGCGCGGCTTCCAAACTCCGGCCCGAAAAACGGTAGCAGTTGTGTGCTGTTTAATTGCGCGTGCTGTTTGGATGACTTGTTCTTCCGATTCAGCGCTGCAAGGACCTGCCAAAATCAAAGGAGCAGGTTCATTCGTGTTAGAGGGTGAGTTGTCCGCCTTCATAGATTCCAAGTATTTTAATGCGTTTGGTGTGTGCTTCAATTGATTTTAATGCTTCTTCGAGCGGTGCTTTTTCATCGAACGAAAGATCTACATGAAAAGCGTATTCCGTTGGTTTGTTCGGAACGGGAACACTCTGTATTTTGGATAAATTCAGGTGGTTTTCTTTGAAAACGGTGAGTATATCCGCAAGAGTTCCCAGTTCGTCGCGCAGACTGAAAGAGACGGAAGCTTTGTTGGCATTCTCTACCGTATCCGGATGTTTGGTGAGGATGTAAAAACGCGTATAATTGTTGGTTTCATCGCTGATTCCGGATCGAATAATTTCCAACTGATACGTTTTTGCCAAGGTTGCGCTACCAATGACAGCCAAACTTCCATCTGTTTTTTCAGCCACAAATTTTGCGGAAGTAGAGGTGTCTTTGTATTCGGTGACCCTGATCTGAGATTGCGTCGCGAGGAATTCCTGACATTGTCCGATTGCCATGGGGTGAGAAATCACTTCAGTGATGTCAGAAAGTGTTTTGCCGGGTTGTGCTAACAAATCCATTTCCAAGGGCAAATACACCTCTCCGATAATGTGCAGATCAAACAAATCGATCCAGTGGTAATTCAATAAAATGCTTCCTGCAATCTTGTTTTCTATGGCTATGATTCCAAAATCAACACTGTTTTGCTCGATTTTTTGACATACTTCTTTGAACGTGCCGCACTCGTCAATCGTGATATCTTCTCCGAAATAATTGCGCGCTGCAATGTCGTGGAAAGAGGCAATGCCACCTTGGATGGCTACTTTGTGATTTCTCATAATTGTTTTTTTAATTCCAAACGGATTGTTGTACTTGTGATATGTGAGATTTGCGCAAGAGGAACATGACAAGGCGTGATTGCCCAATTCCACCTCCGATTGTTAAGGGTAGGTCACCTCGTAAAAGTTGCTGATGCCACGGGTAATCAAGTCGTTTTTCCTGATTTCTCATGTTGAGTTGATAACGAAGGGCTTGTTCATCTACTCGAATGCCCATGGATGAAATCTCAAACGCGCTTTTCAAAACCGAGTTCCAAACCAACAGATCTCCGTTTAATCCGCGTAAACCGTTTTCCTGAACAGTCGACCAATCGTCGTAATCGGGCGAACGCAAATCGTGGGGCTGACTGTCACTAAGTGTATGTCCGATTCCAATAATAAATACCGCACCGTAGTTTTCTGTAATGGCGTTTTCACGTTCTTTCGGCGAAAAATCTGGATATAACAATTGTAGTTCTTCCGCATGAATGAATCGAATTCGAGCAGGGAGAACCGGTTCAATATCGAACGCTTCGGCTATGTCGAGCTCGGTTGATTTGATCGCTTCGTAAATTGCATTGACCTCTTGTTTTAGGTAATTGATTGTACGGTTTTCTGCACGAATCACTTTTTCCCAATCCCATTGATCAACATACAAACTGTGAATAGCCGAAAGTTCTTCATCTGGGCGCAATGCACGCATGTCTACCACCAATCCGGTTTGCTCGGGTGCTTTAATTTCTGCCAAACGTAGCCGTTTCCATTTTGCCAATGATTGCACGATCTCAAGTGTTTTTCCGGGAAGTGCAGTTGTGGTAAATGCAACCGGAGCTTCGATTCCATTAAGATCGTCATTGATACCTGTTCCTTGCTCAACCAACAACGGACCTTCTACTTTGATCAAGTTTAAATTGCCTTTTAATGTCCGTAAAAACCATTCTTTGGCAGAACTTATTTGTACCTCCGTTTCATAACTTGTTGTTGCTGTAAGTGTTGTTTTCATGTGTTTTAAAAAATTAAAGTCAAAAAAAAACCTCCCGGATTGGGAGGTTCACGAAATAACAAACCATCCCTAGTTACATAGAGTTGTAATTAAAAAATGAGTTGTTATTTCTACTGCTAATCATTGTGTATGTTTTATTATTGCTCTAGGACAAAAGTAGCCCTAAACGAAGTAGGAGAAGCGAAAAAAGACAATTTAACGCCAATTTAATTAAAAACAATTTGATTTTTATTTTAAGTTAAACTATTGTAAATCAATATTTTGTTTTTATTTAATGCTGTTTTTTTGTAGGACAAATTCTGTTTATTTTGAAATTATAGTGCCTTTTTTAGTTGATTAAGAGCGTTTCTAAAAAGACATTTTACTTCGTTAGAAACCCTTAAACAACAGGTAGAGGAAAGAATGGCAAAAGTTGATTACTTTTTCTTGGGTTTCGGTCCCATTTCAAACGTAATGGTGCCGCCGTTCATGATTTCGTCATGGGTGATGTAAGTTCGGTTGATTGGTTTCCCGTTGATTTCTACCCGTTGCACAAAGACGTTTTTATCACTTTGGTTGTTTGCTGTAATAGTGAGTTTATTGCCGTTTCCTACATCCATAATGGCTTTTTGTACAGCAGGACTTCCCAAAGCATATTGATCAGATCCGGGAGCAACAGGATAAAAACCGAGCGTGCTGAAAATGTACCAAGCGCTCATTTGACCACAATCATCATTGCCTCCAAGTCCGTCTGGAGTAGGTTGGTACTGCTTTTTCAAGATCATGCGAACACTTTCTTGTGTTTTCCAAGGCTGATCGGTCCAGTTATACAAATAAGCTACATGATGTGCCGGTTCGTTTCCGTGAAC
>Ga0302292_1000353_pt1 | contig 32665 bp, 25 predicted proteins | sample III_Fen_N2_1_FD_194553 | JGI IMG/M metagenome (GOLD analysis project Ga0302292, IMG submission 194553) | Peat permafrost microbial communities from Stordalen Mire near Abisko, Sweden - III_Fen_N2_1 | ecosystem: Environmental > Terrestrial > Soil > Wetlands > Permafrost | place: Sweden: Abisko...
GTTCATTGATATGTGCAAATTAACAAAAAAACAACCCGCTTCTTTAATAGGCGGGTTAAAAAAATATTTATGCTCATATGTAATTATTTATGAGTTAATTACATATGTTAGCTTGACGGCTATGGCCAATCCCCCCAACCCCCTTGGCGAAACCTGAAAGGTTCAGCGAAGCTAACGGGGTTGGGGAGATTGGTCTGAAATAGTTTTAGAATTGGTATTATATCTCAAATTAAAGAAGGATAAGAAATTCCAAATTAAGGTAGTTTTAAAATAGATTTTTATCGTTCACACATCTTTAAACGAGAATAATCGACTATTTTATTTCGTTTGACTTCGAGTATCTAGTGTAACATCAAAGGGTAATTCTAAAGCTTTTTTAAAATCCGAATTCACCCAGCAATTCGGATCTTCACTAAATTCCACATAATATAACAAACGAGGTGGCTGTATCTTAACAAGCTTTAAAACGGTAATCGGTTTTGATTTTTGCGACAAGATATAATTCATTCGTTTGTCGTATTGTTCCGAAAATGCTTTAAAGCCATCTCGATTATTAATCATTGTTTTTATATATAAATAATTTGAACCAACAAGTCCAATGAAAAATAGAATAAGAAAAACCATAGAGAATCTTTTTTCAAATTTCACAAAGACAAAAGAAAAATAATAGATCAAAACAAAAATTGCCAATAAAGTGAATAGACTCCATACTCGATCGGTAAAATAAAAGTCTGAGACAGCAAAATATAATACCACCATTTGGATTAGGGTACTAACAATGAGAACTGCTAATGGTACTATTTTAGGAATTTTAATAGCCGTTATTTTATAATAGATGTCTTTGCAAAATGGTATCAATAAAAAAATCGCCAAGAGTGCATAACTCATTTTATATAGATATAAATTTGTTAGATAGTGAGAAATAATATACCAAAATGAAGCATGATGATGCCCCTGTATTGTAGCGGTATGCCTGATATAATTTCCTGGAGCTATAACATAGATTAATGCACCGACACAAAGAATACTGAAAATGAGTATATATTTTTTTCTGATTTCTTTTCCTTTTATAAAAAGAATTCCAATAAAGAAGAAAAGAAAGAAAATCAAATCCCAAGTAATGCGACAGTGAGTAAAAACTAAAAGAGGGAAAATACTTAAAACATAGTTCCTTCTTTGTAATAATGCCAATCCCAATAATAAAAAAAGGATTGATAGTATATATACGCTACTTCCAGATATCCAATGCCATAACATTCCAATATCAGGGGTTGCAAAATAAAACGCTGTTAGTATGACTGCTGAAATAAATAGTATATTTAGATAATTTATCTTCAATAGTAAATAGTTATGGATAGATACTAAGAAGAAACACATAACAAGATAATAGGCTGTAATAAGGAACAGAGAATAAGCGAACAAGGTATGGGCATGACCAAAAATAGTTGTAATAATTCCATCCAGTACTTGGAGTAAAAAAGATCCTCCCCATGTCATATAAACGTACACCGCTGTACCAAAGACACCATGTTCTCGAATTACCCATTGTGACGAATAATCATCGGCACTTAATCGCGAATAATACCCGACAAATAAAAAATACCCTATTGTCAAACAGATAAATGATAATTGAAAGAGTATTGTTACTACCTTTATGATTCTTGCTTTCATCATGCCGTCTTCGTTTTTTAATTTTTAATTTTTATCCATCTCAAAGGTACAACATTCGAATAATCTATTGTATCCGTATTTAACCACTTTTGTGGAGCAATTATTATTGAACCGTCTTGTTCGGCTAACCATGCTGCCCACCAAGAAAAAGTGCTATTAGGAATAATGTGATGTTTGCAGACTTGCATTAATCGAAAATCTTCAATGAAATCAGGATAATTATGCGTTACAAATTCGTGAGGAAAGTCTATTGTAAAATGTTCTTTAACCCAAGCATTATCGTCAGAAAAGATATAGAAATAAGGACTATTTATCCTTTGACTTAAATATACTATTGAACGATAAAAATAATCTAAACCACAGACATTATGAATTGTGTGTTGTAAAAAATCGCCACGTCTAATACTGATACATACTGCATTTCTCTGCTGCATTTCTTGTATCTTGCAATTATTTATTTCCGAAGGCTGTGTTTTAAACTCAAATTCTTTCTTTAATAAATCTGCTATAGCTATAAAATAATTTTCGCTTGCAAAATACCCTTCAATATAACTATTAGAATTCGTTTTTAATAACTGAGCATCAAAACAAGTATTTGAATTTTCTATTATGACACTTTTTCGATAATAGGGTGCTATTGCATTTCGAAGTTGCGTCCATTTATATGCAATGATATTGCGTCCATTACAAGTTTTTATATCATATATTTCCTTATCTGTTGCTACTTCGTAGTTTACATTTAACTTGTCCAACATAAATGCACGATGTGCACTATGTTCCTTATACCAACTGAGGTCACATTTCACGACTTTGTTGTACCGAATTGCAAGACTTCGAGCAAAAGCATATTGGAACATTTGATTTCCAAAACCTTGAAACAGTTTTACAATGAGCATTTGAATTTATACATTTGTTATGACCTGTAAAATTTTTGGACATTGCACGGAAACATCATAATCCATAGCCTTTTCACCGGCTTTCGTACCCATCGCTTTTCTTTTTTCTGGATGTTGGTATAAATATGCTAAAGCATCGGCCATAGCTTCAATATCCATATAAGGGACAATTATTCCTGCATCTGATTCCACAAATTCCGAGACTCCTGTTCCTTTATCAAAACAAATAATAGGTTTTTCTAAAACAGCATGTTCTATACAAACTAAGGGGAAAGGGTCTTCTCTTGATGTCATAAGATAAACATCGCATTGTGAAAATGTTTCATAGGGTTTCAGTAATTCTCCTATAAAAACAACTTTTCCTAACATTCCCGATTTTTCAATATCGTTTTCAATAAAGTATTTATGTGTTGGTGGAATTTTACCAATCCATTGAAACAAAAAGGGAATAGCTGGATATTTTTGTATTGCTCGTTGAGCTACAAACATAAATATATCGTTGCCTTTGCGAACATCAACCCACCCACAACCATGAACAATAAAATTAGTATCTGCTCGCTCTTTTCTAAATTTACGAACCTCTTTAGTTTCGATAGTTTCATAAATCAATTGAATGTCTTTACTGGGAATATGATGGTTCGTTTCTAAATTTTCTGTAGTAACTTTTGAAACGGAAATATATGTTACATCGTATGCTTGTATAGCCTTTAACTGTTCGTAAAACCATAAAGAGTAACAATAAAGTTCGTGAACATGAACTATTATTTTTATGTTCGGAAGCATTTGTGTTAATTTTATTATGGCATTTAAACTAACTAAGGTATTTCCATAAACAATAGTATAATTATTTTGCTGTAATGTGTCTAATAGTTTTTTGTTATATACTTTCTTTGGATTATAGTTTTTGTTACAAATTCTATTAAAAACTCTACGAGTTACACTCTGCTGTTTTTCAGATTGAGGGTCTTTCCAATAATAAACAGTTCCTAATTCCTTAAATTCATACTCCAACTCTCCTCCATCCAACAATAAAATATCAAAAGGAATAACGGTATTTTGTTTTATCCATTGCAGGATGTTTAGTAATACTCTTGGTGCTCCTGTAGGGCTTGCTTCGTGCGAGATAAATAATATTTTTTGCATCATTATTTTAGTGGGTAATAGATACTCTCATCATACTTTAATTTTTAACGTTTTTGCAACTATAAGAAATGTGGCTTATTATATAAAACTTTCAACGATTTTTGCAAACTGTTCGACAGGATTTTCCGGTAAAATCTTTGAAACTTTATTATAGGCATTTACACCTAAATCTTCCCAGATGTCTCTTTTTTGCCATGCTCGCTCCATTGTTTCTTCAAACAATTGTGCATTTGCGTCCTGACAAAGAAAACCAGTTACACCATCTTCAACAAGCATTGATACATCTCCTTTCGCAGTTATTATTGCCATCCTTTTCATCTTCATTGCTTCAACAAGACTCAAGGGCAAACCTTCCATTCGTGAAGATAGAATTAATGCATGGTTTTTTAACCAGATATTTGCAATATCATGTGCATAACCCTCTATTTTTATGTTTTCCAACTTTTCACGAATTATCCATTCCTCTAAAAATTGTTGATGTATCCCTTTCCCATAAATATGTAAGATTATATTTCGATTTTTCCATTTTTCTTTTGCAAAAATTGCAAATAGAATATCTTGAGCCTTATGAAGCATCATTATATTTGCAACACAGGCAACATGGAAATAAGGATTAGTTAGAGGATATAATTGATTACTTTGTGATAACACATTATTCGGATTAAAAACAATTTCTTTATTTCGCAATGATAATCCGATTCTTTGTTCAAATATTTCTGCATTATTTTTACTTACAAAGCAATTTTTTAATGCTGAAGATACAATTAATTGGATTTTTTGTTGAAACTCTTTTTCATAAATATATTCTAATTCATTTACAAGATGGAATACTAATAAGTATTTTATCTTATTTTTAATACAAAAATCCATCAATGGATCAATACCCCATTGATAACCTAACGAAAAGACAACTATGTCTGGTTTTATTCTATTAAAGATAAAAAGATCATTTTTAATTCGTGTTCTAGTCATTCTAAATTGCTTACTTGACGGTAAAAATCTGTTTATAATTGATTTTATAATTGATTTTTTTTCAAGCATAATATACTCTCTACTATCAAAATCATAAAAAAAATGAGCGACACTTTCTTTTAATTTCACTATTTTACTAGGTAAAGGCAAACTCCACTTTCTCACACCAACAATAACATCATTACCACTATTGTGTAAATGTAATGCTGTTTCTGACCAAAGTAATTCACTACCTCCCCAGTCATGGTTTGTCGAAATTAATGCAATTGTTTTATTCATTTTAAAATATTATTGTTATATTGTAATGTCAAGTTCAGATATTGTTGAGCCTATATATATAGAATTCAAAAATATGCATTATACGATTAAGTCAATTGTAGTATGTATAGATTATTTACTCAACCGTCTTACAACCATTTTCAATTTATCTATTGTTTTAAATATGATATGATTCCTTAACCTATCAATTTGTTTTATAAGTTTTTCATTTTCATTCAAAGTAATTACCTGTAAATAGCAATAATGCATCAATAATTCTTCTTTTTGAGCAATTACATCGGCACAATGCAAACTGAAAACATCAATATTTTTTAATATAAGTTCTTTATAAAGAATTGCGTGTTTTTTTTCAGATTCTACAAGCATTGAGTTTTCTTTTTTCCTGTAATAAAAAAGATATTCTGGTTGAGATTCCGTTATCATAACAACGTTCCCTCCCTTTTTAAGTAAACGTAACCAAAAATCCCAATCTTCATATCCTCGTTTAAAGGTTTCGTCATATCCTCCAATTCTTAAAAAATCTATTTTTCGAAATAATGCTGTTGCTGTTGATCTATTTTGAAACATAAAATCGTACATAGATCCTCCTTGTAATTCAATTTTAGAATTTTCTAAACCAAAATATTGAACCACTGAATTGACTGCCATTATAGTCCTATCAGTTTGAAGAATTGAAAGAACCTTTTTTATAAATTCCTTTCCTATCTTATCGTCAGCATCCAAGGGTAAAATATATTCACCTTCTGAAATTCCAATTCCTGCATTTCGTGCACTACTTAATCCTCCATTTTCTTTTTTAAGATAATGGAAACGAGAATCTTTTGTACACCATGCCTTTGCCACGGCTTCGGTATCGTCAGGACTGCCATCGTTTACTATTATACATTCCCAATCTTGATATGTTTGCTCCAACACACTTTGCAATGCTTCAGTCAAATAACAAGCTTGGTTATAACAGGGAACTATGACACTTACTTTAGGCATATATTATCGTTAAATTTAACATAAACAACTTACAATTTAAAATTATTGCTTTTACGAAAAGGAGTAAGAAGTAGATTACCAAACCTATATGTTTTCGAGTGAACTATTTCATCATATTTTGATTGTAGTTTTGTATTCAACTGCTTAAGATTTTGGATATCAATCATTAATTCAGTGTATAAATCGATAACAGTAGAATCTACATTGCTGATTTGAGTTTTATACCTTTCTTTTTTTGTCAAAGCTTCAAATTCTCTGTTTGAGGATATTCCTTGAGTATTAAAAACAGCAATGATTATGCTCAGATGATGTTGACTGCAATGATGTAAAACGAAAGCTTTAAAATTAAAGTCATAATCACCTGCTATAAGAAAAGAGGTATCATATAAGCCTACCGTTTCAAATAATTTCCTTTTAATAAATGATACAGGATGCCAAAGCGTATCTTTAAATAAATGACAGAGTGTTACTTTATCCGGAGATGATTTTTTTTCTTGCATTTCGCCATAATCAATAACGATATCACCATACACAATATCTTCTTGGGGGCTACATGAAAAAACCATATCGCAGACAGCATTATTATAAAAATAATCTCCTGAATTTAAAAAAAGACAATAGTCTCCTTTTGCTTGATTTATGCCTTTATTCATAGCATAATAAATCCCACTATCAGGTTCGCTTACCCAATACTCAATGTTATTACTATATTCTTCTATTATTTCAACACTGCCATCAGTACTCGAACCATCTATAATAATATACTCATAATCGGTAAAAGTTTGACTAACGACACTTTTTATTGTCTTTCGTAAACCTTCCTTATTGTTTAAATTTATAGTTATTATTGAAAGCTTTGGATTTCCCATTACAACATTGTATTTTTGTATTTTGAATTATATCAGCTTTAAATATTGCTGTATTCGTTTATATCTTCTTTATTTATTTACTGCTTTTTATTCCTTTTCTATATTTAAATTCATATAGATTTTAATCCCCTTTTCATCTCTAAACCAAGCATTTTTGTAGCCAGAATAACTTAAGGCACGTAATCTATTATAGAACTGTTCAAATGTTCCTTCTTCCTGCATATCAATCTCGCAAAGATTTATAAAATCCTGTTTGCTATTGTAATTCCCCTTTTCTGTGATTGGAATTGCTGTATAGTTATTTTCAATAATAGAAGATAAATGCTTTTCAAGCAATTCCATTTCAGTATCCAAAACCCGTTTATACAGTGTTTCCGAAGTATCATACGAATAAACCTCAACTTGCTTTTGTGCTATAATTGCTCCACAATCAATGCTCGTATCAATTTCATGAATGGTAGCTCCCGTTGGTTTTCCATTGATGATAGCATACATGTGCGGATACCATCCTCGATTATGCGGATTTAATCCCGGATGGACATTAACCGATCGCAGCTTTGTAATTAATGCTTCGGGAAATAATTGTTGACAATGGAGCGATAGAAGTAACTGACAATTCTCAATGAGAAAAGGAATACTCTTTGCAATTTCAAGTTCCTCTATTTCAGAACGAAACAAAGTTTTATTGCCTGGTGAACAATAAAAAGAAAACGAAACATTTTCAAGTGCCAATTTCGAAAGTAAGCGTTTGAAATTACTATATATATTGGCATTATCTGTTATAACAATTATCTGTTTCATTATTTTTGTATTAAAAGCGATACTATTTTTGAAACATCTTGCAACGCTAAATCGGGATAGATAGGTAAGCAAAGTACCTGATTTGCTATTCGTGTTGCAATGGGAAGATTACTCGTTTGAGCTGATTCCAATTCACTATACATGGGAAACTGACTAATTAAGGGATAAAAATAACGACGAGCATAAATGTCATTTGCTTTTAATAAATCATACACCGCATCTCTTGTTTTACCATAAGTTTCGGTATTAATCAAAATGGGGAAATACGAATAATTATGTTCTACGTTTTCTCTATCCTGTAAAAATGTTATTCCTTCCAATCCTTCCAATTCCTGACGATACTGCAATGCAATTGTTTTTCGTTTGGCAATTGCCTCGTCCACATAGTTAAGTTGCAAAATGCCAAAAGCTGCTTGCAGCTCATTCATCTTTGAATTGATGCCCGGTGCAATAACGGTTAATTCATCACGAAAACCAAAATTTTTCAAATCGTCAATTCGTTGTTTCATTTCTTTGCTGTGACAAACAATTGCTCCTCCTTCAAAGGTATTAAACACCTTTGTAGCATGAAAACTTAATATCGATAAATCACCCATCATTGCTAGTGACTCTCCCTTTTCTTTTACACCAAAGGTATGAGCAGCATCGTACAGTAGTTTTAACGTATGTTTTTCTGTAATAGTCCGTAAGGCTCTATCGTTGCAGGGATTTCCATACACATGAACGGGCATTATTGCCGACGTTTGGTCTGTGATAGCTTCTTCAACTTTTGCTGGATTGAGATTAAATCCCTCTGCTTCTATATCAACAAACACTGGTTTTATGCCATTCCACCACAATGCATTGGTGGTTGCTACAAAACTGTAGGGTGTGGTTATCACTTCTCCTTTTATATCCAAAGCTTGTAAAGCAGTCAGTAATGCCAAGGTTCCATTTGCAAAGACCGAGATAAAGGGAACGCCCAAATAGTCAGCTAATGCCTTTTCGAATTGTTGATGAAAGGGACCATTATTGGTTAACCATTTATTATCCCATATTTGCTGCAAATAGGGCGTAAATTCTTCTAATGGTGGCAAATATGGTTGAGTAACTGGAATCATTAAGTATATTTCAAAGTTTAATGGATGTAAATATAATACAAATTATAATTGAATATATTGAAACCATATTTCTGAAATATATAATTAAATGGTTATAATCGAAAAAATAATTATTTTACTCAGCCCCGAAAAGCATTCTGTATTTATAAAAAGATAATATGATTAACAATTGTTATACGCGAAGGATTTCGCACGGCAGCTGTGATGATAGATAATTTAATTAATATATTTCATAATAAACAAATCTATATCAAAAAACATTTTTTCTACATCTTGCAATTCTTCTGGTGAAAAATTCCACCAACATATTTTAACTAGTGCCTCAATTTGTTCTTGATTAAATCTATAACGTATAATTTGTATTGGATTTCCTACAGCAATTGCATAAGGTGGAATATCTTTTGAAACAACAGCACCCGCACCTATTACTGCACCATCACCTATTGTAACGCCATCTAATACAGTAACATTTGCACCAATAAAAACATCATTGCCAATATGTATGGCTTTTCGTTCTTCTATTTTATCATTTTCCGATAAACTTATCCCATTTTGCATCAACGTAGAATAAAACATAGGCGCGGTCGAAATTCCATTTGTTGGGTGTATGCCCCAACCACAAAGAAAATGTGGACCAATTGAACAAAATTTCCCAATTGATGTTTGCGATATTTTTGAATATGATGCAATATATGTATATGCACTAATAGTGGAATCACAAATTTGATATGGTTCATAGAACATCGTTTGCTTACTCGCTTGTGAATTTGAAAATAACTTTCTATCCCGATTATAGCTAGCGTGAAATTCATTAAAATCATCTATTTTATTTATTATAAAATCTAAATTATTAAGATGAGGATACATCTTTAATAATACTTGATTAATTAAACGCCGGATAAAATTTTTAAAAGGGAAAAACATATTTGATTAATTTATATCTTATATCGTTCAAATGCATCTATAAATGATCTGGAACTTGCATTGTAGATTTTTACACCTAAAAATTTAGAATATTCTTCTAATTCTAAAAAACCTTTAAACATCAGTGCAAATGCTGCAAATAACTCATCCATTTTAAAAATTGCACCATTACCATCTTTCCAAAATGGAAATTGAATTTTAGGCTCATCAAAAAAATGTAACTGAGTTGTGTTGTTGCAAACAACATTATTCCAATTCACACTCACATTTTCGTGCAAACTCATATCAGCACCTACGATATAAGTTGTTTTAAAACCTAAATTTAAGCTAATAAAAATTGTCGCAACCAATACCGTTTGATAACGTATCATTGCTTCATTATTTTTATACATCATAAATTTATTTTCACTCGCAGGAACGGTTGTAAAACTATTAAAATACATAATTTTAATATTCGTACTCTCATTTGGTAATTTTTGAAAATAATTCCAATTTTTAGCCTGTTGTGGTAATAAAATATACATATCCCAAGTAACTGACTTATTTATATTTTCAATTACCGAAAAAATATCCTTTTTATGAACTTCAGGACAATTAGGATCCCAATAAAATGGATCTGCAAAGACATAAAAATCAGGTTTAATTACATCAAAATACTCTGAAAGAGCAAATTCATTAACACAAAATTTAACTTTATTATTAAAAAAAATCAGATGTTTATCAATAGTAGTCTTCAATGAAGGTCCATTTCCAATGATGATACTTTCAGAAATTGTGTTAAAAACGGAATTTATTGACAGATTAAAGACGGAATTTGTTTCAATTTTTCTCTCAACATTCGAGTTATTCGTTTCTATGATTTGATGAGTATTATTCTTTGTCGCGTTTTTAGAGTACGAATAAATTTTTAAAAAAACAGGTGGTGTAAATGCTTTAATAATTCGTTTTATCTTATTTTTTGTTCTTGATGAAAAATGGCACATTACTAACATGTATATAATTATCTAATATTAACACCCTCTTAATTTCAACCTTATTGACTGTTCACTTTCATATATTCGTTTTTCTCCGTCGCCCAAATAGCCTTTTACAGCATTAATTTGTTTATATAATTTATCCATTCCTTGTATTTCAATACTTGAAGATTGATCGGTACCCCACATTTGATGATTTAATGTGATATGTCGTTCAACTATCATTGCGCCCATTGCAACCGCAACTGTTGTAGAATCAAGACCATATTCGTGTCCGCTATAACCGACTATACATTTATACCGTTCTTTTAAAAAAGGTATCAATAAAAGATTCAGCTCATCATTCTTTGCTGGATAAGACGAATTGGTATGTAAAATAGCAAAATGTTTTGCATGTTTAAAAAGTAAATCAACGGCATAATCAATTTCTTCAAGAGTACTCATGCCTGTTGAAAGAATAATAGGTAAATTAGTCTTACAACATTCAATTAGTAATTCGTTATTGTGAATGTGGGCTGAAGGAATTTTTAAAAATGGCAAATCATATTGCATCAAAAAGTTCAAGCTATCAAGATCCCAAACTGAAGCACTCCAATCTATTGGTTTTTCCTTGCAATAGTTCTCAATATAGTCATAATCAAGCTTTCCAAATTCAATTTTATGCTTATAATGGAGATAGGTCATTTTACCCCAGGGCGTATCTCGTTCAACATTCTTTTGATGCTCTGGAATTGAGATATCTGGATTCCTTTTTTGAAATTTCACACAATCCCATGAACAGGCAAATGTAGCATCAATCAGTTTTTTAGCTATTTGCATGTCTCCATTATGATTAATACCTATTTCGGCAATAATATAAGGCTTTGATAATTTTGAAAAATCTAACATAATTTTAATTCTAAAGTGTTACATATACAACAAGGTTTCATTGTATGGATTTTAATGACATTTACAGAATGTCTAAAATTAAACATTATTTACAAATAATTTACCAAGCAGTCCAGCCACCATCAATAGTGATGATGGATCCTGTTAAATATGTAGAATTATCTGAACACAATAAACCGATTATTCCATTTAATTCATCTTTACGCATCATTCTCTTTGACGGAGAAAGTTGATTAAATCTCTGTACAAAATCCGCACCTTGATTATTTTCAATTCCATGGGGGACAACACAATTTACTCTAATTTTTGGGGCAAGATGGACTGCTAAATGTTTTGTAAGTTGTGGAACTGCTGCTTTTGAAATAACATAAGCAATATTTTTTTCTTTCCCGTTATAAAGAGATGGATTAGAAGATACTAATGAATATGTTGAAGCAAAATTAATTATTGATTTAGCCAAAGGATTTTTTGCAAATTCTCTACAGACAGAAAATAACGCAACCGTATTAACATTGATAAATCCCTGAATTACTTCTAATGGAATATTAAATAAATTAACTTCTCTTTCTTCACCAGATCTAACATGATCATTAATAGCAAAACAGTTTACTAGATATTCTGCCGGATTATTCTGAAAAAAATCAATAACAAACTTCTCATTTGTTAAATCATGCCCAAGTTGGATATCTAATTCAATCACATCAAGAATTAAAGATAAGCAACGTGTTAATTCACTTCCAATTAACCCCTTTGAGCCTGTAATAATTACTTTTTCTTTCATAAAAATTCTTAATTCTTAAATTTCTTAATTACTGTTCTTAGAATTTCCGCCTTTTGATTAGCTAGTTCTAAAGAACGATAGTTTGTTTTCCATTGTTGCAACAAGGGTTGCACTTTTTCAGCAATAGGACATAAACCTTGGGGATAATAAACATTCTTATATACCTCTGGCAAGCGTTTTACAAATTTGCGCTCTGCCATAACAGGTTCAAGATAGGGAACACTCCAAGCTCCATAAAAACCATCGCCACCAGCTTCTACATACGCTTTACGGAAATTTTCCCACGAAACTCCAATTTTTTCATCACCAATATATTTAACACCTAAGGTATAATAAGAATTTGTATATCCTTCGGGTGTTCTTTGTGGTATTAAATAATCGCATTCCGTTGTCATTACGTCAATAAAATATTGAGCTGATTTAACACGTAAATCGACCAATTCATCAAGACGCTCTAATTGAGCAAAAGCAACAGCAGCTGAAAATTCAGATAAACGGTAATTCCATCCAATTTCATCATGTCGTTTATAATGCGGACTTTGAAAAGTATCGGCATTTAACCGAATACGTCCTTCTTCGGCTTTAAGATTCTTAAATCCATGTCCACCAACTTTACGAACCATTTCAGCATATTTTTCATTATTGGTAATTACAATTCCTCCTTCACCGCATGAAATATGTTTGGTATTCTCGAAACTATAACTCGACATATGGCCAATAGTTCCAGACATTCTACCTTTATAGGTACTAAGAAAACATTGAGCATTATCTTCAATAACAACAAGATTGTGTTTTTCAGCTATTGTCATAATAGGATCCATATCACAAGGTAGTCCATATAATGCAACAACAATGATTGCTTTCGTTTTTGTAGTAATGCATTTCTCCAACTTTTGGGGATCTATGTTAAATGTATCAGGATCAATATCACAATACACAGGAATTGCATTTGCATGGATAACTGCGGTTGTATCCATAATGACAGTTAGAGCAGGTGAAATAACTTCATCACCGGGACCAACACCCGCGGCTTCTAATGCTGCATGTAATGTTGATGTTCCTGAATTTAACGCGACACCAAATTGAACTCCTATTTTTTTTGCAAAAGCTTTTTCTAATGTTTGATTCCAATTACCTGAAGTTGCTGCCCATGATTCAGAATTTAAAACTTTTTCAAGATACAACAATTCGTTACCTAACCATTTCGATGGATTTTTCAACTCGCTCATAAATATTATATTTTAAGTTTAAGTACCGTTTTCATTTTTTGATTTTCTGCCCATTGCTGTTGGCGGAAAAAATTAATATCCTTAATTTCACTATATTTATTTATAATATCTACTATTTCATCTAACGTTACATAGTCGCTCTTTTTATCTGATTTTTCAATTACTGCAATAAAAAAATCATAGTCTTCTTGGTAATCTAAAGTCATACGAATATCTGACCTAATATATTTCTCAGGGATATTTTCTAATTCTTCGCACTTAAACAAACCGGTTTCAGTAAAATAAACCCACATCATCTCAGTTTGATTAGAGTCTTTAATTTCACAAACTTTATTTAAAGCGGCGACTTTAATCCCATAAGTAAATGCTCCTGTTATAACTTTCTTTGATTCAATAAAATCGGAAGCATTTCGTTTATATTGTTCAAAAGCATGGTCAATTAAACTAGGATCACAAAACAAATCATCCCCATCAGCGGTACAAAAAAACTCGACATTAAATTTTTGAGCTGCACCAAGCCAACGTTCTAATTTATCTTCTTCAGAACCTCTAAAAAATTCAATATTATTCCTTAATGCAATTTCAACTAAAGAGTCATCCTGAACATTTTCTGTAGTACAAAGTACTATTTTATCCGCAAATTTAGAATGTTGTATGCGCTGTATTACATATTCTATTGTTGGAATACCTTGAATTAACATAAGTGCTTTATTGGGCAGTCTAGTTGATCCATTACGAACAGTAATAAAAATGGCTTTATTCATCTTTTAATTTAATTACAAATTATTATATCAAACTGTGAGTTTGTAATATATCAAAAAGTTCGCGGATAACACCTTTCCCTCCTTTAGCTTTTGTAATATACTTACTTATTTTTCTAATTGATTCATGTGCATCTTGTGGTGTGATTGGATAACCAACATACAACATCGCTTCTAAATCGTTTATATCATTACCCACATATACAACAGATTCTTTGTCGATAGCATATTCTTTAAAATACTTTTCAATGGTCTTCTTTTTATCTTCCACAGCATTTAAACATGGAATTGCCAGTTTCTCAGCTCTTTTTTGAACAACAGCATTTATTTCTGTCGAAACAATTATTTGTTTTACTTTTCGTCTTTTGATTTCCGAAATAGCTAGTCCGTCAGATCTGTTTACTACAACACTTTCATTACCATATTGATCTATAATAACAGTATTATCTGTCATTACACCATCGAAATCATATATTATTAAAGTAATTTTCACTAATATCTTTTTAAAATGAAACGAGATTTATTGAATTCACATTTTATTAAATGTTACCTTTTCCAAAAAATGTACTTCACTACTCTGATCTATATAATTGTATATATTTATATATCTTTCAGAAGAATAATTTGGAATTTTAATAACAAAAGAACCAATATACGAATTACTCACATTAAAATATACTGCATCTTTCGGTTTAAGAGTTAAATACAGTTTGTATTTCCCAGGATAAAATTTTGGCGTTTTAAGGGAAAATTTAATAAAATTTTCTAAATTCAATTTTAAAGGAATATCGTTTGGGTTATCAACATTAAAAAGATCTAAACTACATAATCTAATTTCATCTTTATAAATATCTAAAGAATATTCTGGCAAAACTATTTCTTCCTTAAGTTCTATATTTAAAAAGATATCAAAATCTTTGATTGGGTCAATTATAAAAGAACCATTATCATATAGAGCTTTTTGTCCATCCTGCCAAATAAAATAAGACTTAATCTTTATACTTTCAAATTCTGGAATCAATTTATGTGATGCCCTATGATTTTGTCTATCTTGATATAAATTAACTGTTTCGATAGTATTTCCATCCGAAATAATTTGCGAATTATCCATTAAAATAACCCGGCTACACATTGCTATTATATTTGTAATGCTATGTGTTACAAGTATTGTGGTTACACCATTATTTCTAAGGTTATTAATCCTGCTGTTACATTTTTTCTGAAAGTCAAAATCTCCAACAGCAAGTATTTCATCAAGCAACAAAATATCCGGTTCACAATGGATTGCTATAGCAAAACCCAAACGTACGGTCATTCCACTAGAATAGGTTGCAACGGGAGAGTCGATAAAATCGCCTAATTCGGCAAAATCAACGATAGCATCGAACTTTTGCTTTAATTCTGCCTTGCTCATTCCCAAAATAGTACCATTAAGGAAAATATTTTCGCGCCCTGTCATGTGAGGATGAAAACCCGCACCCACGGCTATTAATGCTCCAATGCGTCCGTTTATGGTTATATTGCCTTTGTCGGGAGGATAGATACCGTTTATTAAACGTAAAAGGGTTGATTTCCCACAGCCATTTTGCCCAATAAGTCCGAGGGTTTCGCCTCGTTTTAGTTCAAAGTTAATATCTTGTAGAGCCCAGAACTCTGCTTTACGCAGTTCAACTTGTTTTTGGGGAATACCAAACATATCACGTGCCACATCATGGGTACCATAGAGCATGCTTCGCTTGAGCGATTTACAAAACTTTTTGGAGAGACCTTCTACTTTTAAAACAACATCACTCATCACTTAAATCATTTTTTCAATTATCTTTTGTTCCGACACATAGAAAAATCGCCATGATACGAGAAATAACACAAGGGTACAGAACGAAAATAATAGATAGTAACCAAAATGAGCAATATGTCCATAAATAATCGCATCGCGACATCCACCTATAAGATAGGTTAATGGATTATACTTTATAATGATTCGCAACGTCGGATTAGACACATTGGGAGAATAGATAACAGGTGTTACATACATAACTAAACCAATTAAAAAGTTTATACCTCTATTTACATCGGGTGCAACGACCGAAACCAAGGCAATAATTAAACCGATAGCTGAACCTAAAAAGAAAAGCGGTAAAATAAGAATGGGAAAGAGGACGATCATCCAACTGGGAGTAACACCAAAAAAAAGCAGGACTAATATATTAAGCAAAAAAGAAATCAAAAAATTTGCTAATTGTAACAGCACTTGTTTCGCTAACAAAGCATCGTGCGGATAGTTAACCTGATTAATAAAACCGGCACCAGCAGTAAGCGTGCCGGCAGCTGCCGACTGAAAACTTCCCCACAGGCCAAAAATGGACGAACTCAGTAACACATACGCAGGATAGGGTATGCCAACATCACCAGGAGTTAAAATACCGGTTGCATTATAAAAGACCCACGATACGATGCCCATGATTGGGGTAATAATAAGCCAACCCATACCAAGAAACGAACGCTTGTAAGCCATTAAGAAATCGCGTTTAAATAATTGCATGATTAAATCTTTGGAACTGATGATGTTTCGCACTAAAATAATCCATGTTTGTATCCATCCAAGTTTGCCACGTTGGTTAGGGCTATAGATTATTGTTGCTGTTTTACTCGTGTTTTGTTCCATATTTATTTTATTCTGGACCTTCAATATATTATTTCAATTTACCTTAACCTTGATTTTGCCAAAGATATAAAAAAAACAAATAGTCCGTTTCTTGATTTCACGTTATACCAAAGTGAAATATAAAATAGTCTATCACATTATTTACTCAACCCCTGTCCTATTAGACATCTCCTTCTCTCATAAGTGAAGGTGAGTATGCATGGCAACATGCGTTGGTGAGGGGATGAGTACGAACGAGAATAAAACAAGGTCCTTACTTTCTCTGCTCGTACAGTCGTTATTGTCCGTGTGAAGGGAAACACTCTCATTTTTTGTAGATGTAATTGTCGCCTCAGTTAGCTCGGGTATTTCATCTGATTATATTTTAGTAATTAATTGATGTCCTAGTCGTTTCGACTTTGTTCGACTCCGCTCACCAACCACCGCTCAACGACCAGTTAACGGACGGAGCGAAGTCGAAGTGACTGCCATTGCCCTATTTAATCATCTTCGTGTGTTGTGCTACTTATCGCTCATGGCTATTTTATGTGTTTATATTTTATTAATTGATTGAAATACCATACCCTTCGATACTTCGGCAAGCTCAGCAACCGCAAGCTCAGGGTGACAACGGAGCTTGCGAACTCAACGAAGTTAATCGTTGTATGTATGTCATAGTATGCAGTTGCTTAGCTTGCCTAGGGTAAGATTGGAATCGCAATTAAACGTTGGGTAGTAAGAGTGAAATTTGAGATTGTATTTTTTATTGCCGTCTGCTTTAGCTGACGGATTCTATGTGACACAAACATTGGCTTTAGCCTAAATACTTTTTACATTTCCCGAAATTTTCTCGAAGCCATATTTTGTCATAAACTCATTCACTTAATATGTTTTTTTTGCATGATGTTCTTCTTTATTATTTATATAATTAATGACATCATTTATCTATGATTCACTTACCAATACCGCAAAATAGTCATCTTGCCACGAAAATTTTAAAGAGACAATGTTGTGCTTATTTATCCAAAATGAAGATTCCCCCTTTAATGAGTTATGAAACCTGAGATATCGTTTGATCTTTACTTAATGAAACTAAACAATGAATATGCTCGCAATATCCATTTATTGATTTAAGAAACCCGTATGACTTGTAAGTCGAAAACAATTTAAAAATATAATTATTATGAGGGTTCACATCATTCCAATTAAAAACAATTATATTCTATTATGATGAAATAGCCATGAGCAAAACTTGCACACCACGCGAAGATGATTATATGGCGTATTAGCTTCGCTGAGCCCTTCGGGGTTACATGTGACAATTAAAAACTTATATAAATATAAACACATGAAAAATTCCTTTTTCACTACAGTTTTTGATTATATGATTATGTACGTCTTTCCTAATTTCTTTTGACAAATAAGCATCTCTATTTTTTGTAGAAAAGACTAAATGAACTCAAATTCTTACCTGTGACATTATAATTTACATTTTGGCTAAAGCCAGTTTTACTTTTTTTAAATGTATCCGTCAGCTAAAGCAGACGGCAATGAAAATTTCATTCAAACAACTATACTATGTATGATTTACTCCCCAACTTTTAATGCTGCCACAAAGATTCCTCCGTTTGAGCGAGGTTAAACCTTAGTAACTATTTGTCAATTAAAGAGGTTACCATTCTTAATTCATCTACTAAAAAGGTTTGAATCCTTAGCTCAGCTGAGGGGATGATTCCACCGCACGAATGTAATAACATTGGGTAAAAGAATGAGTCTATAGTAGATTGTACAGCGAGCTATTACAGTAGTTAATTTACACCCACAATACCACCCGATGTAAGAAACTGAATCAATTCGGCAGTATTTCGTTTTTCGAGTTTCACCCGTATATTTTTACGATGTGTTTTCGCTGTATATATGCTAATATTCATATGTTGAGCTATTTCTTTATCTGTTTTACCACTCACGAGGTATGAAGCAAATTCAAGCTCTCGTTTCGACAAACAGTTTTTCATTATTCTATAGTTTCTTTGTGCCTGCACTTTTGACAATTCAACAAGATGAGCGTGAGCTTCAAACTCGGACATCGTAATCAGTGACATCGTATTAACAAACAAATATTCCTTATCGTGAGGTTCTGGTTTTGTTAGCCTGCAGATACCGTGTAAATGGTAATAGATGAGACTATTTTTCGGTTTAACACGGTAATTTGCACAAAATTCGACCGAGGTATTGTTGAGTAAACATTGAATAGCCTGCATATAGTTGTTCAAATCATCGGGATGAATGATCGTTTCGAAAAAACGAAAACCCATACGTTTCATCTCATGCAATGAATAGCCAATAAAATGGACCGCTGCATCATTACAAATATCTATACGTCCCGAACGATATCCCCGTTTGGGATTTACCGCAACGGTAAATAACATTATTGCAACACAATTAAGGACTTCGAGTAATTTTTCATTCGTTTTCGTTTGGTTCATGTGTTTATAATTATGTAATTAATTGATATCCTAGTCGTTTCGACTCCGCTCAACGACCAATATACGGTCACTGAGCGAAGTCGAAGTGACTAACGATTATGATGTATTCATTTTCGAGTATTGTGCAAATTTTACTCATAGCTATTCCTTCTTTATATTATTTAATATTTATTAGTTGGATGAATCCCAGATATAGTACTTATTTCACTACATATTGACTTCGTCGAGCTCGCAAGCTCGGTTGCGACGTGCAAGTCATGGGGATTTCATCGATAACAACAGAAATAATTCATGTTTTCGACAACAAATCTACTAAAGTCATTTTTGTCGTGCAATAATACTTAAGTAGTAATTTTCATATGACATGGTGCATTACTTTAGTGCAACATTTAAAACGAATAAATAACAAGGATGAACAGTAAACACGAAATAGCCATGAACAAAGAATGTTCAACATGTGGAAATAATTATAGTGTGGCAACGATAGTCTCATCGACTCCGCTCAGAGACCGCAAATTGATCGGTGAGCGGTGGTTGGTGAGCGGAGTCGAACGAAGTCGAAGCATCGAAATAAATAGGTAATCATCAAATTACTACATTAAATCACATAAATATGCTAAAAAACAATACAACCCAAGCGAAAAACACATTGATAGCCAGCATCAATCAATTGAACTGCCCGATGAATAACTCAATAGGAGCTATGAATAACGTAACAGAAGCAATGAAGTGGCAAATAGGAACTATCAATCAATTGATAAGGGAAATCAATGACTTCAAAACAGCTATCAAGAGCTTGATGAACTCGGTTAAAGCATTGACAGAGGCTAACAATAAGCAAACTTCGCCTAGTAAACATCCAATAGCAGCAGTCAATTGCTTAATCAGATCGATTGCCTCTTACATTGAAGCAATGAATCTGTTAATAAGTAATAATGGTTGTTTTATTGCTGAATTATCAACAAGCATAAAAGTATCGCAATTTTAAACGAATAATGCCAAATTAACTCAACCCCTGCCCTGCCGGACATCCCCTTCTCTCGCGAGAGAAGGAGAATGTACTTGGCAACAAATATTTGTTAAGAGATGAATATATAAGTAGTATGAATAATATGTTGTCGCATTAAGCTACCTCCCGCTTCGACTCCGCTCAGCGTCCGGTCGTTGAGCGGTGGTTGGTGAGCGGAGTCGAACAAAGTCGAAACGACAATAACAGAATACGACATTTAATAGTTCTCATTATTTATTAGAGTATAAATTATTTAAAATAACATAAAGTATAAACCTTAAAATCAAACGTTATGAAAATTCAAGTAGCCTTAAATTTGCACAGTAAAAACAATGCACAACTAGTCGCTAATTCCGACATTTACACAATAAACATGACTGATAATGCCTATTTTTTAGCACCCGATATGGTTGCTCTGATAAAAACAACAAAAACAGCAACCCTTACGATGCGCAATGCCATGAATGCGCCGACCTCCGACACAAAAAATGATACCATAAAAGGTTCGCGCGATGCATTGGAACGTTATCTTTCAAACCTAAAAAATGGAGTTGAAAGCGTAGCAAACAATCCAACAATATCTGAAATGGAAAGAATAAGTATCGTACATAGTGCCGGAATGAGCATTAAACAACAACCACGTCCGCAAGCACGAATATTTTCAGTAAAACAAGGAAATATTTCAGGCTCGGTAGTCCTAACCGCACAAGGTGGCGCCAGTGCCAACGAGTGGCAATATACAGAAGATACGGTAAATTTCACCAATCGCATTTCGTTGCCAACAACAACAACGGCAAAAACGCAGCTTGAGGGTCTACTCAAAAAGACAGATTATGCCTTTTTTCATAAAGCCATCATAGCTGGTGAAAATACCGATTGGGAAGATCCTATTATTTTTACCGTGTTGTAAATATCGTATGCTCTGCTGCAAGCGTTTGGCGAGGGCTCTACTTCTTCGAACGCTTGCAGATTGTATTTCAGTACAATAAGATAAACGATTATACTATTCTGGTCGAGCATCGTCGAGACCTTTCTCACATATATATAAACAAGGTCCCCGAGTGTCAGTCGAGGGGGATAATACAATTCTATTTATACTATTATCCAATTTGTACTCATCCCCTCGCTAACGCACGTTACTATTCACACTCCCCTTCTCTCGTAAGAGAAGGGGATGTCCGGCAGGACAGGGGTTGAGTATAGATTGAAAGATGAACAATAATATAATTCGAATTGGTATTATACACAATTGGCTATTTCGTGGAGATGTAAAGAAACGTAATCAGCAATAAAATACTTCTTACCACAAAGACAAAACATCTTTCCCAGAGGATTCCATTTTAGTAACCACCGATAAATTGAAAATCAGCGAATAGAAACGGGTGGTTAGCCATAATCAAAATACGTTGAACCCCGATTGGGGTTCAATAATCTACATCTATTTTTCACCATGGATTCTATCCATGGTTACTCAAATTCAAGCCCTTTGGGCTTAACGTAATGATATTGATGCCAAACTAGCAGATGACTCGGTCGTATATATATTATGTATACTGAGCATACGGGTGCTAACTTGCCGAAGTATCGAAGCATCTATAAATCGCTATATTTATCGCTGTTGTTGGTAATATGTAAAGAAAAGAATATAATGTCATACCATTACGATAAAAGATTATATCTATCCAGGTCGAACATCGTCGAGACCTTACTCTCATATTTATGAAAGAGTTCCCCGAGCATCAGTCGAGGGGATAATACACAACGTTGAAGATATTGGAGTTGCGTAAAAAACGATATATTACTATATCGTGTCTACTGAAAAACTATTATAGTATGGGAATAAGAAACATATAGAAGTAAACAATTGTTATGTATAAGGTTTATTGGTGATTTCGTCAATTAGTTGTGCACTTGAAATACAAAAGATGAATCGAGCATTCGACGAGTGAAAAACGCTACACAATGGCGTAATAAGCGTTTATCAATTCCTTTTTGTTTGTTTTTAATGGTATTGATGAGCTTGCTTCGCTCGGTTGTTTGTCTTGACTTTCGGTTACTGAGTTTGCCGAAGTATTGTAACTTTTGGATCAAGCCAAAAGTTAGACACCAAAAAAATAACAAAATAAACCATTCTCAATGAGGTTGAATTATTCAGTAAGCCCTATATAATTCACTCGGATACACTATTAAAAGAGAAAAAACAGTTTTTTACTTTTTCCGATGAACTCATAAAAGATATACATTTCTTTTCTACCTTTGTGTAAAGTCTTATTGCAAGTATTTGTAAATAACCAATCTCTCAAATGGACAAACATATTGCATCACAATTAAATAATAAAAATTTGCATCAGTATAGAATGAATACGATATCCCTCAAAAAGACACAACAACTCTTATTCTTGGAAAAGATAAAAAAGGAATATTTTTTTTTGAGCATATATTCTCTTTTTAACCGGCTTAGCATCAAATCATTCTTGTATAGCTTTTTCTTTAGTATTTTTTTAACAACAATTACTAGTTATTCCCAAATTCCCAAAACGAACCTGTCACTCTGGCTAAAAGCTGATTCTTTACCAACTCTTGTCTTAAATGGTTCAAGCGTTTCAGCGTGGAAAGACTGTAGTGGCAATGGAAATGACGTAATTCAGTCAGATATAAATTCGCAACCAACTTATTTAACAAATACACTCAATGGACATCCAGTAATTAAATTTGATGGAACAACTGATTATCTGAGAAATACAACATTTTCTCAAACTCAACCACTAACAGTTTTTGTTGTTTGGCATGTAAATTCTACGAATGGGGGAACTGTATTTGATGGTGTAAACTCTCGAATACTTTTAAGATACTTTAATAATATGCAAGCATATGCAGGTGCTTCATTAATTTATAATAAAAGTATTCCATTTACAAATTTATCTACTATCGAATATAATAGTTCGAATAGTGCTATTTATGAAAATGGAGTATTAATGAATTCCGGTGATCTAGGAACAAATATATTAGATGGTTTAGTAATTGGTAGTGTTGTTTCAAATGATGGTCTTTTTTTAGATGGATATATTGCTGAAATTATAATGTATAATACAGTATTAACAAATAATGAAAGGATTGCCATTGAAACTTATCTTTCTAAAAAATATGCTGAAACCATTAATCCGAGTTCAAATGTTATTATAAAAAACTCTCTGTGCGACACAACAATTCATGCTGGTGCTGGCTACTCATCTTATTTATGGAATTCTGGTGCTACCACAGAATCTATTACTGTAGGGAAAGGAACATATTCTGTTCTCCTTTCAAATCCTAATGAATTCCCAAAACAAAAAATCAGTTCAGTATCATATAAAGATGCTAATTTGGTCTATGATAATAAATTCATCTGTTCTAATAGTTCAAAATATCTTAAAACGGGATTAAAAAGTCCTGAATATACTATACATTGGAATACGGGTTATAATGGAGATTCGCTTAAAATCATAAATTCAGGTAGCTATTGGGCTACAATTACTGATAAAAATGCATGTGCAACATCAACAGATACCGTAGCCATTATAATGGATACTTTGCCTTTATTTTCTCAAGTTCTTTTAGGTAATGATACTAACTTATGTTCAGGAAATACATTAAATCCAACGAACAAATCATTACCAACGGGCTTAACCTATAAATGGTCGACTAATGAAACAACGGCACAGATACAAATTACAACTTCAGGTACCTATACTCTAACAGTAACTGATGCTAATAATTGTGTAGCAAATGATGCCATGTTTGTTACTGTAAGTGGAACAGCACCTAATCCCTATTTTTCAATGTCTTCGGGTTGTGTAGGCGATGTCATTCAATTTACAAACAGTTCAATTCCAGTAGGAGACTCTTGGTTATGGACGTTTGGCGATGGGAATAACTCTACGATTCAAAATCCTACACATGGTTATACAGATCCTAATAAATTTAATGTAACATTAAAAGTATCAAGTGGAAATTGTAAAAATACTATTACGAAACAGATTGATATACCAACAAAGCCAGATATCCCTCTTTTATTATATCCACTAAATAATTTTTATTTTCACGATTCAATACGAACCTTCCTATGGAATAAATCAATAAATACTGATTATTATATTTTTGAACTTGCTACTAAAGCCGATTTTTCTACTTTAGTATATGCCTCTGATTCTTTAAAGGATAATAAAATGAGCTATTTGATCACTACAAAATATAATACATTATACTGGCGTGTTAGTTCTTTCAATAAATGTGGAAAACAAACTTCTGCAACACACATATTGCATTCTTTTTTGGGATCAACCATACTAAAAAGACAATTATGGCTTCGTGCCGATTCGAATGTTGTATTATCTGGTTCTAACGTCTTAGCGTGGAAAGATTGTAGTGGAAACGGGAATGATGTAACTCAGTCAGATGTAAATTCGCAACCAACTTATTTAACGAATACTCTCAATGGACTTCCTGTAATTAAATTTGACGGAATAAATGATTATTTAAGAAATACAACATTTGTTCAAAACCAACCTCTTACTGTTTTTGTCGTCTGGCATGTCAATTCAACAAATGGGGGAACCGTATTTGATGGTGTAAACTCTAGAATCCTATTACGGTATTATAATGACATACAAGCATATGCCGGCACATCATCAACTTATAGTAAAAGTGTCCCGTTTACAAATTTATCAACAGTTGTATTTAATGGTACAAATAGTGCAATTTATGACAATGGAATATTGCAAACCACTGGAGATTTTGGTGCTAACATATTAGATGGATTAACAATTGGGACTTCATATTTAAATGATGGATTATTTTTAGATGGTTATATTGCTGAAATAATAATGTATAATTCCGTATTATCAAATGATGAGCGAATTGCCAATGAAACCTATCTTTCTAAAAAATATGCTGAACCTATTAAACCGAGTCTAAATGTTATTGTTAAAAACGCTCTCTGTGATACAACGATTCATGCAGGTGTTGGCTATTCAACATATTTGTGGAATACTGGTGCTACCACAGAATCGATTACTGTAGGGAAAGGAACATATTCTGTTATTCTTTCAAATACTAATGAATTCCCAAAACAAGAATCCATTTCTGTGTCATATAAAGGTGCTAATTTAGTCTATGATAATAAATACATCTGTTCTTATAGTTCAAAATATATTAAAACGGGATTAAAAAGTCCTGGATATTCATTGCATTGGAATACTGGATATAATGGAGACTCGCTTAAAATCAATACCGCAGGATATTATTGGGCCAGAATAACTGATAAAAATTCTTGTGCAACATCAACAGATTCGATTTCCTTTTTAATTGATACATTACCTTCATTTTCTCAAGCTCTTTTAGGTACTGATACTAACTTATGTTCAGGAAATACATTAAATCCAACGAACAAATCATTACCAACGGGCTTAACCTATAAATGGTCGACTAACGAAACAACGGCACAGATACAAATTACAACTTCAGATACCTATACTCTAACAGTAACTGATGCTAATAATTGTGTAGCAAATGATGCCATGTTTGTTACTGTAAGTGGAACAGCACCTAATCCCTATTTTTCAATGTCTTCGGGTTGTGTAGGCGATGTCATTCAATTTACAAACAGTTCAATTCCAGTAGGAGACTCTTGGTTATGGACGTTTGGCGATGGGAGTGTTTCTACTATTCAAAATCCTAAATACAGTTTTACAAATAGTGGAATATATAATACTAGGTTGAAAGTAACTTCCGGTAATTGCCAAAATACAATAACAAAACAAGTAACGGTTCCTCAGAAACCGGCCCGTCCTCTCTTATTATTCCCTGAAAATAATGGGTTCATTGTAGATTCTGTTGTAACATTTCAATGGAAAAGTTCTTCAATGAGTAATTATTCTGTTTTTGAATTAGCAAACGATGTTAATTTTACTACTCTATTATTTACCTCAAATCCACTATTGGTTGACAGCTTTCAATATCACATTCTAAGTAACCAAAAAGTACTTTATTGGAGAATTCATTCTTTTAATTCGTGTGGAAGTCAAAGCTCTACAACTAATAAAATAAATTTATTTTATGCAACCACTAGTATGAAATTATGGGTAATGGCTGATAAAAATGTCCTATCAAATAATGGTAGTATCTCAAATTGGAACGATTGTAGTGGCAATGGGAATAATCTTTATCAACCAATTATAACATCTCAACCAACACTTGTAAAGAATAAATTAAATGGACATCCTGTTATTCAATTCGATGGGATAAATGATTACCTTTTAGATAGTTCATTCTTACAATCTCAGCCAATTACAATTTTTATAATCTGGTCATTAAATGCTGTTGCTGCTTTAAATAATTCTGTTTTTGATGGAAATATGAAAAGTAGAATATATTTTCGATATAATAATAATAATATTGAAATAGGAGATATGACTATGTTCAGTGACTATTTTCATGCAAGTCCTCCATTTACAACATTAACATCAATAGTTTTAAACAAAGGATCATTTTCTATTTTTGAAAACGGCATTTTGAAGAATTCGGGAATAAATGGTACGAATGATTTAAATGGTCTTGTCCTAGGTATAAATGCTGATCTATACCAAATTCCATTAAAAGGTTCAATTGCAGAAATGATAATATATAAATCAACTTTAAATGCTGTTGACAGAAAAACAGTCGAAGATTATCTCCACAAAAAATACACTCCAACCCTAGAACTTGGTCCCGACATAAGCATCACACAATCGCTCTGCGACACAATCATTCATGCGGGGAAAGGCTTTAAATCGTATTTATGGAGTACGGGTGACACAACAGAAGCAATACGTGTAAAACGATCGGGGAAATATCTTGTTGATGTTATGGATGAGTTTGGATATACGAGTTCTGACGATATAAATGTAAAATTTGCCATAGAACCAGGTATAATCAAAGACAGTACCATTTGTCCCGGAGCTTCGTTTATTTGGGACACAAAATTACTTGCTACCGATTTCAGCTTTAAATGGAGTACCGGAGCTACAACCCCAGCAATAACAATTGCAACAGCAGGAAACTATACGGTTACTATTTCCGATAAGGGAGGTTGTTCTTACAAGTCCGATACTGCAACGATAAGCATTGATGATTTTAACAAAAGTATAGACTTAGGCAAGGACACAACATTTTGTCAATTCAATGAAATAGGGTTGAAAAAAGGAGCGAACCGTTGTAAGTCCTACCTATGGAACGATGGCTCAACCAATATGGCATTGCAAGTTTTAAGTTCTGGAACATATTATGTAACTGCCACAGATATCTTTGGTTGTTCAGCAAACGACTCCGTAAAAATAATGATTTCAGGCACAGCCCCCGACACAAAATTCACTTTTACTGGTCATTGTGAACACGATACCATTTCACTCAATGATAATTCTGTTTCGAGAGATGGGAAAAGTATTAACGCGTATAAATGGTTTATTGGAAACGATACCCTACAAGGAAAAACAACTAACTATGCCTTTACATATCCGGGTTCTTTTTTTATAACCCTTAAAACCTATACCGTTTCGTGTACTGGGGAAATGACACTGCCTATAGTTATAGATCCGAAACCAAAGGTATCATTTAAACCTAGTTCGGTATGTCAGTATACTATAAATACTTTTAAGAATACCTCAACATTAACAAGTGGTTCAATTAAAAATGTGCAATGGATTTTTGACGATAGTTTGATTCAAAACAAAGACACCATAACCCGTTCGTTTACCAACGAAGGATTCAACCATGCTAAACTTATAATTACAACCGATAAAAATTGTGTCGATTCTTCGATTACGCCTATTGAAGTAAAATCGACTCCCAAAGCAACAATAGGAAACACGGCAACGTGCGAACGGAATGCCTATTATCTTTTCGATAAATCGACAGTTCCAACATCAAATAGTATCATCGAAAGAACCTGGTATGAGTGGGCTATACAGTCATTTTTACCCGTAAGTTATTCGCAAACGGTACAGTTTAAACCCGATAGTACACGGAGCTATAGTCTTGTAAAACTAGAAGTGAAAGGGGTAAATGGTTGTATTGACAGCGTAATAAAAAAAATCATCTACAATCCAATACCCAAGGCAGCTATGCAAATACAAAACAGCTGCGTTGATGATATTGCAACATTCTACGATAAATCGACTATTACAAACGGAAGTATTGCAGAATGGAAATGGGACATTGGCGACTCAATCGTTAGCTTCGAACAAAATCCCAAAATTATTTTCAAAAGCTCAAAAACATATCCTGTTTCGTTGCGCATTACGTCCGACATGGGTTGTGAAGATACCATTGTGTCGAGCATAAAAACAATAAAAAAACCCAAAGCCCATTTCGACTTTGAACCTAAAATTGTTGGTGCTCCAATTGATATTTCATTTAGCAATAGTTCGGATTCAGCAAGCAGCTTTTTGTGGAACTTTGGCGATACCTATACTTCTACCGAATTTGAACCTGTTCATGAATATGCCGATAGTGGAAATTATGAAATAACTTTACATGCATATAACGATTATTTCTGTGCCGATTCAGTAAAACAACATTTCATGTTAGCACGATCAAACTATAAAATTGTTCAAACAAGCATTCTTACAACCGACAAAAACGGCTATGTTGCCATATCTACGATATTTATAAACGCAGGTTTAAATCCATTAACATCTATCGATTTTATTCTAACCAAAGATGATGGCACTTGGGTAAAAGAAACGTGGAAAGGAATGGTAACAACAGGTGTTGTTGATACCTTTACCTTTGCCAGTCATTTTAGAGAGATGGACGGAGCTTTGCCAAAATATATCTGTATTGATGCAAATGTTCTCGATAAACATGACTCGATTGTTGCGACGAGCAATAAATGTTTAACACAAACAAAAGAATTAACAAGCTTTACCATTTACCCAAATCCTGCAGACGATAAGTTAACTATAACGTTTGCTACGGGCATAAAAGGAATGGTTAGTTATAGTATTTTCGACAATATTGGCAAACCAACAATCCAAGGAACAAAAGAGGTTGAAGAAGGTTATAACACAATTACCATACCAACCGACTACTTAGCCCAAGGCTACTATATTTGGAAGATAGAAGTGGGTGGAAAAAGTAAAACGGGGGCGTTTATCATAAATAGAAAATAGGTGTTTTAGGTATAAGATATTAGGTGTTAGATATTAGGTATAAGGTGTTAGGTGTTAGGTATAAGGTGTTAGATATGAAGGAATCGATTATGCGGAATAAAAGTTTGGAATTTGCTATTCGCATTGTATCTATATATAAATATCTTAGTGAAGAACGCAAAGAATTTGTTCTTTCAAGACAATTACTTCGAAGCGGAACTGCTGTTGGAGCAATGCTTCGGGAAAGTGAACATGCTGAGAGTCCTGCCGATTTTATCCATAAATTTGCAATAGCACAAAAAGAATGTAACGAAACTGCTTATTGGTTGGAATTACTGAATAAAACGAATTATCTCAATGACAATGAATACAAAGAACTTTCCAATTCATGTATAGAATTATTAAAAATGATTACAGCTACAATCATAACGATGAAAAGAAAAACTAAGATCTAACACCTTATATCTAACACCTCATATCTAATATCTAATATCTAACACCTATTCTAAATGCTCTTTAATTCACTCCATTTTTTACTTTTTTTTATAGTTGTAACATCGCTTTATTTTGCAATTCCATATACCAAAAGATGGATTTTATTATTGTTGAGTAGTTGTTATTTCTACATGGCTTTCGTGCCAATTTACATACTGATATTAGGGTTTACCATTGTGATAGATTATATAGCGGGAATAGCTATCGAAAATGCTGAGGGAAAAGGACGAAAACTATTTTTAATTATGAGCTTAGTTGCAAATATTGGTGTTCTTGCAATATTCAAGTATTATAATTTCCTTAATAACAACTTCTCATTCCTAATGCATGGTTTTGGCTTAACAAATCCACTGCCATATTTATCAATTTTATTACCAGTTGGCCTTTCATTCCATACCTTTCAAGCAATGAGTTATACTATTGAGGTGTATCGTGGACATCAAAAAGCTGAAAGACATTTTGGTATATATTCATTATATGTAATGTTTTATCCTCAACTTGTTGCTGGTCCAATAGAACGTCCTCAAAATTTATTACATCAATTCAGAGAAAAACATGATTTCGACTATGATAGAGTAACAAGTGGCTTACGATTAATGGTCTGGGGCTTATTTAAAAAAGTAGTCATTGCCGATCGATTGTCAATTGTTGTTGATACCGTATACAACAACCCCCAACCACATAATTGTCTTAGTTTACTGATTGCAACATTCTTTTTTACTTTCCAAATATTTTGCGATTTTTCAGGTTATTCCGATATGGCTATAGGTGCATCGAGAATAATGGGTTTTCGATTAATGTCAAATTTCAATAATCCATACCAATCAAGAACAATACATGACTTTTGGAAGCGCTGGCATATTTCATTATCAACATGGTTCAAAGATTATTTTTATATTACGTTAGGAGGAAATAGAGTGTCGGTTCCTCGATGGTATTTGAATCTTTTTCTTGTGTTTTTAGTTAGTGGACTCTGGCATGGAGCAAATTGGACTTTTGTTATTTGGGGAGCATTACATGGTTTTTATTTGGTATATGCATTAGCCACAAAAAACATTCGAGACTCATTCAACAAACGATTCCATTTTGATAAAATGCCTTTTATATCCGTCATAACCACGTTTGCTTTAGTGTCGTTTGCATGGATCTTTTTTAGAGCACACGATGTTGATACGGCATTGTATATAGTAAAACGTATTTTCACTGGAATACCCGGATTACTGTTAAATATCATTAAAAACCAATCAGTTTTTGAGTATTTGGGGATGTCTTATATAAATTTATTTATATCGTTTGTTTTGATTTTTATTCTTGAACTTATTCATTATGTGCAAACAAAACATACAATCTCTATACTATTAGGTAAACTTCCAATATATATTCGATGGTCGATTTATTATTTCTTCATTTTAAGTATAATGATATTAGGTGTGTTTGAAAATCGACAATTCATTTATTTTCAATTTTAGAGATGTATAGATTTATTTTTAAATCATTCATATTATTTATATCATTGTTTTTACTTACGATGTCTTTGTATCCTTACCTTGACAATAAGCTTAGAAAAACAAATTACTCGATAAACTATAAAGAATGGGACGACATAATTGAGTCAAAAATTAATGCCGATTTACTTATTCAAGGAAGTTCGCGAGCATGGGTACATATATCTCCTAGATATTTAGATTCAAGCCTTAAATTAAATAGTTATAATCTTGGTTTAGATGGTTATCAATTTCATATGCAATACTCTAGATTCTTGCTTTACTTAAAATACAACAAAAAACCTAAATACATTCTTCAAATAGCAGATTACGTCACATTGTGGAAAACAAAAGATTTATATATGTATGAACAATTTATCCCATTTTTAAATGAGGAAATAATTGATAAGGCTGTATTAGAATATCGTGGACTAAATAAAATGGATATTTACGTTCCAGCGTATAGATACATACATAATAATAGTGTTTATTTCAATGGACTTTTAACTTACTTAGATGATAGTCAATCGAATGGAAAATATAAAGGATTTCAAGCTCAAAATAAGCTTTGGACTTCAAATTTTAGAGATTATAAAAAAGTAAATCCCAATGGAGATAAATATGATGTCGATACGATGACGTTACGATTATTTGATACATTTATACGTTATTGTATAAAGGAAAACATAAAACTTATTTTTGTCAACCCACCATCTTATTACGAGTCAACAAAACTACTAACGAACCGTACATTGATTGATTCTATTTATCATCATTATACAGTAAAATATAATCTCCCATTTTTAGATTATTCAAATGATGCTATTTGTATGGACACAGCTAATTTTTATAATGCCGGTCATTTAAATGCAACAGGTGTCCAAAAATTTAATCTAATCTTAGCAAAAGATTTAAGTAAAATAATAAAATGAATTAGTGTCTACTATAAACTAATTATAATACTAAAGTTGCAAATTTATAGCGATTAAGTAGGGTCTACTGAATAACTCTACCTCTTCGAGAATCAAACAGCAAAATCAATATCGATTTTATCCCAAAGATTACAATTTAAAGGGCTTATAATTTTATCAACTAAAAAACATCCACTTCT
>Ga0302292_1000354_pt1 | contig 32644 bp, 32 predicted proteins | sample III_Fen_N2_1_FD_194553 | JGI IMG/M metagenome (GOLD analysis project Ga0302292, IMG submission 194553) | Peat permafrost microbial communities from Stordalen Mire near Abisko, Sweden - III_Fen_N2_1 | ecosystem: Environmental > Terrestrial > Soil > Wetlands > Permafrost | place: Sweden: Abisko...
TTCTTTGCCTGAAAGCAATTCTAATGTTTTAAAAAAAGCATCGCTCTCGCCTATTCCTATTGGTAAACCAAGGTTGTAACGAGGAATTGAATGTTCTTTTTCCAACCATTCGGCAGCAGTTAAAGCAGTACTATTGTTTTTAATTTTACCGTTCATTCCACCTTTGTTCATCACATAACCGAACTCGATAGAGGCTTTTGCCGAGCCAGTTCTTTTAATTTCAGAAACTGGTGTTCCACCATCAGGTATTAATTGATATTCACCTTGATGTGGGTTATCTAATGAATCGGAATAATCAGGAAAAAGGACATAGTCAATTCCAAAATCATCCAAGATATCACGCAAGTGACGAATATCTTCGGGAGAAACAAATCCAGGAAAAATATTAATATGTTGACCTGGTTTATTTTCTTCGGCCAAAGCTGCTACAGTTGCATAAACGGCTTCGTGAAATCCATCAACATGCGAACCTTGATAACTTGGTGTAGATGCATGAACAAAATAAGGTAATGTTTCACCTTTGTGAAGACTTTGATATTCATGAATTAAACCAGGAATATTTTCACCAATCGTTTCGCTTAAACATGTTGAAGCAATTCCAATAACAGCAGGATTGTATTGCGAAATAATGTTATCGATTCCCATGCAGAAGTTTTTGTTACCTCCAAAAATGGTCGATTCTTCACTGAAGTTAGACGAGGCTATATCCACCGGTTCTTTATAATGGCTAATCATGTACCGGCGGATATAGGTTGCACAACCTTGTGAGCCATGTAACATTGGCAAACATCCTTGAATCCCCTTAAAAACCACACTTGCACCTAGGGGAGAACAAAGCTTACAGGCGTTTCTCGTCGATGTATATGTTTCTGGTGTTTTTACCTTGGTTTCCATCAGCTTTAGTCTTTATCGTGTAAATTTCCAAACTGGGCTCATTGCTGTTGCATAAATCTCTTTAGCGAAATTTACCATTCCTTCGTATCCAGCCAAAGCTTCTTTTCGCTCGTGGTTGTGATCGCAGAATCCCAATCCTAATTTGTATGCAATGGGGCGTTCTTTCACACCACCAATAAATATGTCAGCTTTCATTTGCTTAACGAATGTCGAAAGTTCAATTGGGTTCGAATCGTCCACTATGATGGTACCTTCGTCGCACAATTGACGGATTATTTCGTATTCGTCGTTAGTTCCGGTTTGTGAACCTACAACAACGGTTTTTACACCGATTAAGCGTAAAGCTTTTATGAGCGATATTGCCTTGAAAGAACCACCTACATATACTGCAGCACGTTTTCCTTCAAGCTTCTCGCGATATTCTTTTATAACTGGCATAATGCGTGCAAACTCGTTTTTCACGATGTCGCGAGCCTTAGCCATCATTTCATCATCTTTGAAAAATTTTGCTACTTCATATAGTGCATCGCTCATGTCTTCAAGACCAAAGTACGATACCTTCATGTGAGGAACATTGTATTTTTCTTTCATCAGTTTTGCTAGATACATCATTGAACCTGAGCATTGCACCACGTTTAGCGATGCTTTGTGTGCGTTGCGAATGTCATCAACTCGTCCGTCGCCGGTAATAGTTGCTGTAACATGTACGCCCATTTTTTTGTAATATTCTAGCAATAACCAAAGCTCTCCGGCAAGGTTAAAATCACCTAGAATGTTTATGCTTTTTTCAGGCACTTCCCTATCGCCTGTTCCAACTAATTGATAAATTGCTTCACATGCAACTTTGTATCCATCTTTTTTATTTCCATTAAATCCAGGAGCATTAACTGGAATAATGGTAATTCCTTTTTCAGCACTTACTTTTCTACAAACAGCTTCAAGATCATCGCCAATAACACCAACGATACATGTTGAATAAACAAATGCAGCTTTGGGTTTGTATGTATCGATAAGCTCTGAAAGTGAATTGTACAATTTTGTTTCGCCACCAAAAACAACATCTTTTTCGTGTAAATCGGTTGAAAAGCTTAATCGGTGAAGTTCGGGTCCCGATGATAATGAACCACGAATATCCCAAGTGTAAGCAGCACATCCAATTGGTCCATGAATTAAATGAAGAGCATCGGCTATTGGATAAAGTACAACTCTTGAACCACAAAAGACACAAGCCCTTTGACTTACCGAGCCAGCCAAGCTATTGCGGTTGCAATCGATAGCTAAAGAGTCTTTTCCTGCTACCGTTATTTGGGTTTGGCGTTGTGTAAGTAGTGGGTTCATGACTGTATGTTTTAGTTCTTAATTTTTAGTTTTTAATTCTAAAATAAGATAAACAAGCATCGGTCAACAGCGTCAAAGTATGGAAGTCAAGAGATGTTATAAGTGTAGCCATTGCCGATACTTGTTTACTTTATTTTACATTACCAATTCTACTTTTTCTTCAGGACATGTTGCATCTTGTTTATCCATGATTGCTCCTAGAATTTTGGTTAAGAAATGCATTGCTCCGGTGTATCCAACAACGGGGAAATAACTATGACCAACTCTATCCAAAATCGGGAAACCTAATCTGACAAAAGGAAGAGATTCGTCACGGGCTATATATTTGCCATAAGTATTGCCTATTAACAAATCAACGCCTTCTTGTTTTATCCATTGATGAAGAAGGAACATATCGGCACGTTCACCGTTTTGATATTTTACACCCGGAATTTTTTCTCCCACCAAACTCTCAATTGATTCAGCAAATCGTTTGCCGGGAGTTCCACTTACTATGTATACCGGTTTCATATCAAGGGTTATAAGGAATTCAGTTAGAGGAACCAGAATATCAGGATCTCCAAAGATTGCAACTCGTTTTCCATACAGATATTTGTGCATATCGGTAATCATATCGACCAGGCGTCCGCGTTCGTCGGTGATTGAATCAGGAACTTTTACACCGGTGGCACGGCTCAATGATGTTATAAATGCATCGGTAGCTTTCAATCCGATAGGAATTTCAAGTTGTTGGAATTTTACTTTACATTTATTTTCCAATTGAATGGCTGCATCTTCGGTACAGAATGGTCCGAGTGCAAGTGTTTTCTTACTATCGCCCGTACTTATAAGTTCGGGAATTGTTACACCGCCTTTGGGATAAAACTCATGTTTTCCTGTCATCGGAGCATCAAGAACATCCGAGGTATCGGGGAATAAAATTATCTTAGCACCCATTTCTTTAGCAATACGTTTTATCTCACGCATATCGCTTGGTTCAACCCATCCGCTGATAACGTTTACTTGGTTTTTTACAGAAACACTCTTTGCCGAGAAGTGTTTTACCAAGGAAGCTACCATGTTTGAATATCCGGTGACATGCGATCCTACATAACTTGGAGTATTGCAATGAATGAGATATTTTCCGGCAGGAACTTTTCCGTCATCACGGGCTTTTTGAGCTATTTGGTTCACATCATCACCAATTGTTTCGGAAAGGCAGGTTGTGTGAACCGCTATGATGTCAGGGTTGTAAACGGTAAATATAGTGTCTACCGCTTGCAGTAGGTTGGCTTGTCCTCCGAATACCGATGCTCCTTCAGTAAACGAACTGGTTGATGCCATTACCGGTTCTTTGTAGTGACGTGTCAGTACAGATCGATGGTAAGAACAGCAACCTTGCGACCCGTGACTATGAGGAAGACAGCCGTGCACTCCCAGTGCGGCATACATTGCTCCAACCGGTTGGCAGGTTTTTGCCGGGTTGATGGTCAATGCCTCCCTATCTAATATTATGTCTGTGGTATGTCTTAATAACATGATTTCTAATTTTAAAGAGTTATGAATTTTGAGTTTTAAATTTTGAGTTAGTTTTGAAATTTGAGTTGAATTTAAGTTGATGTATTGAACTCTGAATTCAAAACTCTAAACCCAAAACTATGCTGCATATTCTGCTTCAATAACAGCTTCTTTTTCCCAAGGAGCTTTGATAAGTTTCCAAACGCTTGTGTTTACAATCATATCAATATCTTTGTAGAAGTTTACGGCACCTTCAAATCCTGCATAAGGTCCACCGTAATCGTAGCTATGAAGCTGTTTTAGTGGAATACCCATTTTTTGAACACAGTATTTTTCTTTGATACCTGCACAGAATACATCGGGATGATAGATTTCGATAAGTTTTTCCATTTCGTAATGGCTTAGATCGTCGATTACCAATGCTCCTTTTTCCATGTCTTTCATCATTCCTTCGTATTCGTTGAATTGAAGATCTTTTTCCAATTCAGCCTTTTTCTCTTCCGAAAGACGTTCGCGGAATTTGGCTTCATCCTTTTCTATTGTTAATTCTTCGATGTTTCGGCTATCGGCATCTACCTGTATGGTTGGTAACACACGGCGTCCTTCGTAATCGTCGCGGTGACCGAATTCATATCCTGCTGAAAGGCTACTCATTCCTAATTCGGTAAACAATTCTTGATAGTGGTGGGCTCTCGATCCACCAACGAACATCATAGCTGTTTTGCCGGTTGTCCTTGGTTTTATTTCATCAATAGCTTTTGCAACTATTGCCATTTCTTGGGCTATTACGTCTTCTACTTTTGCAATCAGATCGGCATCTCCAAAGTACTTGGCTATTTTCCGAAGCGATTTGGCTGAAGCTTCTGCACCTATGAAGTTGACCTTGAACCAGGGAATACCATATTTCTTTTCCATCATTTCGGCAACATAATTGATCGAACGGTGACACATTACAACATTGAGTTCTGCCATGTGAGCTCGTTCAAATTGTTCCATTGTTGAGTTACCGCTGAAAGATGCATTAAGGGTGATACCGCATTTTTTAAGAATTCTTTCGAGTTCGAAAGCATCTCCTCCAATATTGTATTCTCCCAGCATATTTATCAAAAATTTGCCTTCGGCCGGAGTGTCGTTCAATCCGATAACATGTTTTACCAATGCGTTGTTTGCAATATGGTGACCTGCCGATTGACTGACTCCTTTATAGCCTTCACAACTGAATCCGAAGATATTGATACCAAGTTCTTCTTTCATTTCACGAGCCACGGCATGGACATCATCGCCAATAAGTCCCACCGGACAGGTTGAGAAGATGCCGATTGCTTTCGGTTTGAAGATTGCAAAAGCTTCTCTACATGCTTTTTTCAATTTTAGCTCTCCGCCAAATACAATGTTTGAATCCTGCATATCGGTCGAGAACGAATACATCATATAATTTGGTGAATCGGGCGTTGGTGGTAAGGTTTGATTACGACGGGTAAGCCAAGCGTAAAAACTGCAACCAATTGGTCCGTGTACAAGATTTACAATATCGCGGGTTGGTCCAAGTACCACACCTTTACAACCGGCATAGGTACAACCGCGTTGAGTGATGATTCCTGGAATGGTGCGAATGTTGGCTTGAATAACTTGCGTTGTGTCGTGTCCATCATTTACCAAAATCGACTTTTCGCGTTTTTTTGCAATTTTCGACGGATACTTTTTCAGTACGTCTTGTTTCCATCTTTGTGGATCCATTTCTATTTTTGCCATACGACCTCCTTTTAATCTAATGTTGATTCACCTTTTTCGCCAGTTCTTACAGTCACCGAATCCAAAGCCTCTATTACGAATATTTTTCCGTCTCCGCTATTATGCGTTTGGTTTACTTTGATGATTGTTTCTATTGCCAGATCTTTCTTATCGTCATTTACCACCAACGTTATACAGCGTTTCGATTTCAAACGGGGCATTTCGCCGGGGGCACTTAGTAGACTTCTTTTATTCGGATCGCTTAACGTATCCTGAAACGTAGGACCAAGACCGCGTCCTTTGCCACGCCCCATAACTCCCATCGCTGTGAACGAAGGCAAACCTGCTTCTGAAAGGGCAATCTTTGTTTCATTCATTTTTGCGATTCTTATCATTGCTAATATTAATTTCATCTGTTTCTATTTTTTAAGTTTTTAATCGTCAGATGGAATATGCCATATAATCATCCTCATGTGGTGTGCAAGTTTTGCTCATGGCTATTTCATACTTTTAAAATTCGAAGATTAATCAATTTGACTATTGTTTGATTTCGAGATTTTGCTTTGAAGATGGTCTATTTTTTTCATCTGATCTTCAAATTTTCTCATTTTTCAAATCAATTACTCCTTTAAGCCATTTGATATTGTATAGGTCTCAACTATTGGAGTAACGAATATTTTTCCATCTCCAAAAGCACCTTTTTCGTCGGTTCGTGCTGCTTCAATAATAGTGGTCAACACAAAATCTTTATCTGTATCTTTTATCGCCATTAGTAACAGTTCTTTCGGAAGTTCATCGTATGTAACATTTCCTACTTTTAAACCACGCTGTTTACCTCTACCGAAAACTGCCATTTTTGTGATTGCCGGGAAACCTGCTTCGAAAAGTGCTTTCATTACCACTGGTGCTTTCTCTGGTCGTACTATTGCTCTTATTAGTAACATATCTATAGTTTTTTACAGTTATTATTCAATTAGTTAATTACACCGAATTCAATTAATAAAGACTCAAGATCTTCCATTTCCAAAGGAGTAGGGATTACAAATAATTTGTTTTGATCTATCTTCTTTGCCAATGTTCTGTATTCGTCGGCTTGAGCATGAGTAGGGTCAAACTCAATTACTGTTTTGCGGTTGATTTCTGCACGTTGAACCATGTTGTCGCGAGGAACAAAGTGAATCATTTGTGTACCCAGACGGCGTGCAAATTCTTCGATCATTGGTTGTTCGTTATCGCATTTACGACTATTGCAGATGATGCCTCCAAGACGTACACCGCCGGCTTCGGCAAATTTTACAATACCTTTGCTGATGTTGTTGGCTGCATACATTGCCATCATTTCGCCCGAACAGACGATGTAAATTTCTTGTGCTTTTCCTTCGCGCATTGGCATTGCAAAACCTCCACAAACAACGTCACCAAGTACATCATAGAAAATATAGTCGGTTTCGTACAGATTTGTATCAAAAGCTCCCAATTGCTCCAAAAGGTTTATTGATGTGATAATACCTCTACCGGCACATCCCACGCCTGGTTCAGGACCTCCCGATTCAACACAACGGGTTGCTCCAAATCCACTTTTTACAACATCGTCTAGTTCTACATCTTCGCCTTCTTCACGAAGTGTATCCAATACTGTTTTTTGAGCTAAGCCTCCAAGTAATAAACGTGTTGAGTCTGCCTTTGGGTCGCAACCAACAACAATAACTTTTTTACCCATTTCAGCCAGTCCGGCTACGGTATTTTGGGTTGTAGTGCTCTTGCCGATGCCACCTTTACCGTAAATTGCTATTTTTCTCATAAGTCATAAACATTTAATTTGTTTGATGCCCTTGGGAAAACATCTATCATGCCAAATGTTGTTATGTTTTGATTGTCAGTATTATATAACTAACAATCGAAACAAAACCCATTGTTTGAGAGATATCATAAATGTATCATTCCGATACTAATCTTACATTTTGGTAGGGAGTGTTCCTTTATAAAAGGATGGGGTGTATATTGGTATTCATATTTTAGACCACATAAATTCATAAGCTATGAATACTTGATTGATTAGATTGACAATCTGTTTTACAAAAAGGTTAGTACTCGTTATCAACTTTTTTATCTATTTCATCACTACACTCACAAATCAAAAATTAAATCAAAAAAAATCCATTTTCGCCACAATAAATTCATTCTTTTTAACGATAAGATAGAAGTTCTTTCAAATAAAACCAGTCTGCTGCTAAAAAAGTCTGGTCTTATTACCAATAAGTAGGAAGTTATTCAGGAAAAAAGAGAAGTTATTCTCAATAAAAGAGGATTTATTGAGAATAAAAGGAAAGTTATTACACAGAAAAGGAGAATTATTTCAAATAAAAGAGAAATTATTCAAGAGAAAAGGGTAGTGCATAACATTGTTTTTCAGCGTCCTGGTTGTTCAATCAAATTTTTTTCCACCATTTCAAAAAAAATCGAAAAAAACATAGGAATACACAATATTGCCTAATTTTATGGCGTTATAATTGTAATTAACATAATTATTAATCTTAAAATTTTTAAAGTATGGGAAATCAATCGAGAATTCCGGTTAAGGATGCAGATTTTAGTAATTTTATTAACATCGCCATTCCTTATTTGAGTACAAACAAAACACGTTTAGCTCTGACAACTGTGACACAAGCAAATGTAACATCGTTAAGTGCCTTACTCTCAACTACCGATACCGGTTGGAACAGTATCTATCCTTTAAGTCTGAATACTGCAACAGCAACAGGCTCTATTGTTGCCGACAAATTGACTTTACGTCTCCAAATCGAGCAATCACTACGTGACGTCTACGCCGATATTCCAAAATCGGTATTAACACAGATAGACAGAGACACCTTAAATATACCTCTGCCTTCTGAAATACATACTCCGGCAACGAAACCAGCGTCGGTACCAACGTTAAAAATTACGGAACGGGGGCGTTTAATGGTTGGTATCTCTATTTTGGATGTAGAGCATTCGTTCAGCATTACGAATGTTCCTGATGCCGATTTAATTGAGCTTGAGGTTGCTTTTCTGCCATCGGGTACGACAGCTGCTGCAAACTTTCCACAGGATTCTGATTTCCATCATGTGGCAACTCTGAGTCGGAGTACATATAAGCGTACTTATACAGCCGATCAGTTAAAGGGTACGGAATATCTCAAGGCGTGCTATTTAAGCTCTCGCAATGAAGCCGGCAACTGGAGCGAAATTATTACAGTAGTTGTAGCATAATAACAGATGACGGTAGTGCTGTTGCTGAATAAAACAAATGGAGAATATATTCGGTCGACAGTTCTTATTGAAAAAATGAAAAAGCTCCAAAAGCAGATCACTCTGTCTTTTGAAGCTTTTTTTGTTACTCTTGTGTAATGAGATATCAATAGCAAATAAAAAAGCCTGTAGATTGATAAAATACAGGCTTTTACATCATCTGAAAAAGGTTTCTGTGATCTGGGCGCGATTCGAACGCGCGACCGACAGATTAGAAATCTGTTGCTCTATCCAGCTGAGCTACCAAACCTTTTTTGAGCGTGCAAATATACATATTTTTTTAACTTTAAAACCATTTTTCTAAAAATGAGTAAAATAATATCCGAACTGTAATTATATGTTATTATAAATGTCTAATGAATTATGAATTAAAATATTTATGTATGAAACACGAAATCACAGCCAAGTGGCAAGGAGGTCTGTCTTTTGAAAATAAGATTGATGGATTTACAACTATTGTTGATGCAACACAAGAATTTGGTGGTCAGTCACTGGGACCATCACCCAAGAAGCTGATACTTGCCGGTCTTGCCGGTTGTACAGGAATGGATGTTGTGTCGTTGCTGAAAAAAATGCGTCAGCCTCTTTCATCTTTTAGCATAACGGTCGAGGCCGATCTCACCGAAGAACATCCAAAGGTCTATTCTGAAATCTTAATTGTTTATAGATTTAAAGCATCTGATAATCTTGATAAAGAAAAGGTTGAGAAATCGGTGAAAATGTCGCAGGATACATATTGTGGTGTGGCTGCCATGCTTCGAAAAGGATCAACTTTACATTATGAAATTAAATACGATTTACCTGATTGATGTCTTTGCTATTTTAAATATTGGAAATCTGTAGGAGAATTAAGCTTAAAAGTATATTTTTGTTTCTTAACAAAATGCATTTGATGGGAATCGGAAATTTTGTTATACTCAAGTGTTCCTAAAAATAATAGAATAAATTGATTGGTGGATAAACACTTTGGTACTAAATAAAAATAAGAGGCTCGTACCACAGTAGCAAAAAAAACATTCAGAAACTTAAATATATTCTCGTGAAACGAATATGTTTTAACAAACATAAAAAATAATAATGAAAATTCTACCGGGACATGGAGTACCATCCAATCAGCGTTATTCGCAAGTGAGATATATTCTTTTCTTTTCTGTACTAGTATTATTTCTAGGTTGTTCGGCTGCCAAATTAAACCGATTGAAGACCTGTGAATATAAATATTCGGGCATCAGCGATGTTGTTATATCCGGTCAAAAATTGGATGATCTGAAGACTCAGAAAAGTGCAGGATTTATGGGTACATCTATTTTAGGTAAACTGTTATTTGATAAAGAAGCACCAATGTCATTTAATGTCTTGATTCAGGTAAAAAACCCAAATAAAAAAATTGCTACACTTGATAAAATAGAATGGACTGCATTAATTCAGGATAAAGAGTTTTTAAGTGGCATTTATAATCAACATTTTGAAGTAAAACCTGGAGAAACCGCTCTATTGTCAATTCCAGTAAGTTTCGATCTAAAGCAACAGATTTCCGGAGAAAATGGAGCTGCAATCAAAACGTTTGGAATGGCATATTTAATGAATGGAAGTGCAAAAGGCCTTTCATTAAAAATCCGTCCATACGTTGGTGGTATAAAGCTACCTACCTCATTCGACATTAATCCATTTCAACAAAAATAAAGTTATGAAAATTTTAATAGCTGAAGATGAGCTTCAAAACCAGAAATTATTGCAAAGAATTTTTTCGAATATGGGTTTTAAAAGCACAATAATGGAAAACGGCAAGGAAATCCTTGAAACCTCGGAAAAGTACAATCTATTAATTTTAGATTTAACCTTAACCGATATTGATGGAATTGAAGTAGCCAAAGCTATAAGAAACGGGAAATCATTTCAAGATATCAATCTACCGATATTACTGCTTTCCGGGAAATCAAAAGAACTGATGGAATCGTATTGTAAAGAATATGCAATTGACGGGTTTATTGAAAAGCCATTTGGTTTGGATGATATTAAAACAAAAGTAAATGCCTTGTTAGGACGATAGAAAATCGATTATAATAACATTCCATTATCTCTTCGATTTCCTTTTTGGAAACAAGTTGGCATTTTAGTAAAAGAAAAACAAAAAAGCCTGATACTCTAATAAATATCAGGCTTCTTTTGTGCCCAAGACAAGATTCGAACTTGCACACCCGTGAAGGCACCAGCCCCTCAAGCTGGCATGTCTACCAATTTCACCACCTGGGCTTATCTGAATGGCAAATATACATGTTTTTTTGAAATAGCTATAGCCCCATACTTTTCTATTATACATTTTTTGTTTCCCAATTGCAATAATGAAAGCCTGTATGATATATCGAAACACCTGATTGTTACTAATCGATGTGCTTTCCTTTTTACGAATCGTATGCATTGGAAAATAACCGTATATTTGCACAACAATACAAACACATAATAACGTGGGTAAATCAGACACAAAGGACAAACGTTTCGACGGTCCCAAACAAATTAAATTTAAAGTTAAAGCTCCGGCAGAATTGATGGAGTTTTTGATGGTTGCATACAACGGTAAAAGTCGTAATGGTATAAAATCATTACTATCTCATCGTCAGGTATTGGTTGATGGACAAGTGGTAACACTCTACAATCATCCTTTGCAAGTTGGTCAGGAAGTAAGTATTCAAACCGGATTAGTTGCACAACAAACGCATTATAAAGGTCTGAAAATTGTTTATGAAGATCAACATCTTATTGTCATAAATAAAGATTCTGGATTGTTGTCTATTGCATCTGATCCGAAAAGCGATGAACCAACAGCATATAATATTTTAAGAAATCATGTTAAGATTTCGTCACCACACCATAAAATCTTTGTCATACATCGTCTTGATCGTGATACCTCAGGATTGATGATGTTTGCCAAATCGGAAGAGGTGAAAGAAAAAATTCAACATGCTTGGCTTGATACTGTTGAAGAACGCATATATACAGTAATTGTTGAAGGACTCGTAGAACAAGATTCAGGAACAATAACATCGTGGTTAAAAGAAAATGCAGCTTTTAATGTGTATTCCAGCCAAATTCCAAATGACGGTGATTTAGCAATTACAAAATATAATGTCTTAAAACGCAGCAAGTTTTACACGTTGCTTGAAGCAAGTCTTGAAACTGGGCGAAAAAATCAAATTCGTGTTCACATGAAAGATTTGGGACATCTTGTTATTGGCGATCGTAAATATGGTGCAAAACAAAGTCCAATTCATCGTTTGGGATTACATGCCCGGGTACTCAAATTTATTCATCCTGTGACAGGAAAATTGCTGGAATTTGAAACATCAATACCACGCAAATTTCAGTATTTAATTGAAGATACTATGTAGTTCATTTTAAGATAATAATACATGTCTACTGAAAGAGTTACAAGAGAAGAAAAAGAATTGGAACTTTTGCAAAAAGCAAGGGTTTTATATATAACAGGTCAAATAAATCAGTGTCGAGAAATTGCCTATTTGTTGGAACGTCGATTACTTTCAGCAGGGATTTTAAGTACAGTTATCGATAACGAAATGCTTTCTGATGGACTTTGTCAGAATTGTAAAAATGATAATATGGAATTTTTACGTCAGACTATTGAAGTTGCAAAACTCTTTATAAATAGCGGAATAATTGCAATATGTTATGGTGTCGAAGATTCAATTGATTATGTTAATAACATTGTTGAAAAGTCTGATTTTATTTTAATTACGACAAACGAATTTGTATCAAATGATATACATTCAATTGCAATAGAAACAGAAACTAATTCGATAGAAGATGTTGTTCATGACCTGTATAAGAAGCTTGCAAAGACTATTTCTCAGTAGCAAATTTTTCTGCAAATTCGGTTGAAATATAATTATCGAGACTTTCACAAACATGTGATGCAAATGCTATTCCTGTTTCCATAATTATATCCCATTGTTTCGGAGAAATAAGTCCTAAATCAGATCTTTTACTATTTTGTTTTTGTAGTCCGTAAATTATACCGGCATTAAAGTTATCGCCGGCTCCAATGGTACTAATTGTATTGATTTTGGGTACTTTAATTTGTTTTTCGAAAGAAGGTGTTTGAATTTTTATACTACAAGCATTTTTAGTAATAATCAAATGATTACAACCATTATCTTCAACCAATTTATAAAGTATAGAATCGTCGCTTATTCCAAAAATATTTTGAAAATCTTCGTCCGATCCACGAACAATATCAGCTAACGAAATATTTTCTTTTACCAATTTTATCAGTGCTTCTTTTTCGGATGTTTGTTTTCTGAAATTAGGATCATAAATGATTGTCGCTCCATTTTTTTTTGCCTCATGTATGAATTCACATAAAGTATTCCTAACATCTATATTTAAGGCAAATGATGATCCAAATAAGACAATATCACCTTCTTTTGTCTTTGGTAATTCTAATGTTAATCTTTGTTTGGGATAGTCTTTATAGAAAACATAAGATGCATCATTTTTATCGTCTAAAAAAGCTAATGCAATGCTCGATTTTTTATTGGTATATACTTGAATATAATCTGTTTTAACCTTGTTTTGGGTAAGAAATGAATTAATAATACAACCAACTTCGTCGGAGCCTGTTTCTCCAATAAAAAAAACCGGAAGACCTGTTCTGCTAAGCGATACTGCTGAGTTTAACATTGATCCCCCGGGATTAGCTTGTACTGGCTTGGCGTTACGAAAAATTATGTCGTAAACAATTTCACCTATTGCATATATATTGCACATATTTTATTAAAGAATAGTATATCTTTTCAAATGTAAATATAACATTTGGAAGTCTAAAAATATTCTTCAATAATTTCGGGAAACGTTCGACTATATTTTTGTCCCAGCCATGATCTAAGTTGCATAATTTCTTTAGGTTCTAAAGAATTGAGCGACTTTTCCAGTTCTTTTTTAAAAAGTGATTTGTCGAAACTTACACTGTTTAAAATAGTTTTTGTATACTCCAACATAGCAACCATTTTTATTTTTTTTAGAAATCGATAATCCATATTAACAGATATTCATTTATTGTTACGATAGAACGTTTTATTTAGATACACTATTGTTCTATAAAAATGTTAAAATGTTTATTTTAATGAGTTAATGGTTTCATCTTTAATTGTGAAACACAGTCTTTTCATAAAATTAAGTATCTTTGTTTCGATTTTGGTGTTTCGTATTTAGAAATAAGTAGAAACTGAAAAGGGAATCCGGTGTAAATCCGGAGCTATACCCGTAGCTGTAAGCCTTATTATGCTTTTAAATCCCCGCCACTTTTCCGCTTAGCGGATTGGGAAGGCAGATAAAAGTTAGGCTAGCCAGAAGACCTGCCGGAATTTTGATTTGTTCGGGAACAAACATTTTTATTGATGTGCAAAAGGTTTTTTCGTTTTTAGATTTCTCGTTTTGTGGTGTTACCAAGATTAGTAAAAGTTCGTTTACTGCATGGTTTCACAGTTTTTTTATTTCTGATAAATAGAGTCTCGCTTTGACATAATAATTTTAATATAAATGGTTTAACGTAATTATATTTTACTATGGCAACAATAACATTTATTACAGGCGGACAACGTTCCGGGAAAAGCAAATATGCTCAGCATTTGGCTGAAAAGGTTTACACAAATCCTGTTTATCTGGCAACAGCTCGTGTTTGGGATGATGATTTTAAAAAAAGAATCGAACGGCATAAATCAGATAGAGGTGACAAATGGCAGACCATTGAAGAACCAAAGGCAATTTCTAAGTTACATTTAGAAGGTAGAACGGTTGTCCTTGATTGTATTACCTTGTGGTTGACCAACATTTTTCATGACAATGGTTATAATGTCGATTTATCGCTGAAAGAAGCAATTACTGAATGGGATGGTTTTACCTCTCAAAATATGTTGCTAATGGTGGTTAGTAATGAATTGGGAATGGGAATTCATGCCGAAAGTGAAATATCCCGGAAGTTTTCAGATTTGCAAGGTTGGATGAATCAATATATCGCATCAAAGGCTGATGATGTGTATTTGATGATTTCGGGAATTCCAGTCAAAATAAAATAATTAAATCGTTAGGATAATCAATTGTAATAATAAAAATTAAAAATGACAGAACAAGAATTGCAACACAAAATCGACATGAAAACCAAACCAGTTGGGTCGTTAGGTAAACTAGAAAAAATAGCGTTTCAAATTGGTAAAATTCAAAAGACACTGAGTCCTGAATTGCATAATCCAACCATGATTATTTATGCTGGCGATCATGGATTGACTGATGAAGGTGTTAGTTCTTTTCCCAAAGAAGTTACATTTCAAATGGTGATGAATTTTTTGCAGGGGGGAGCTTCTATTTGCGTGTTTTGCAAACATAACGGATTAACCCTTAAAGTTGCAGATGCTGGCGTTGATTATGATTTTGATGAAAATCTTGATCTTATTCATGCAAAAATAGCTCATGGTACAAAGAATATTATGAAAGAACCTGCAATGAGCATTGAAATATGCAAGAAGGCTATGGATAAAGGTCGTGAAATTGTACAAAACGAATGCAAAAATGGATGCAATATCATCGGATTTGGTGAAATGGGAATTGGCAATACGTCGTCGGCTTCGTTGCTTATGAATAAATATACAGGTATTTCTATAGAGGATTGTACCGGACAGGGAACCGGACACACGAGCGACGGACTAAAACATAAACTCAATATATTGAAACAAGCTTCGGAAAAATATAACGTTTCTGATCCGATTGAAATTCTTGCAACCTATGGCGGTTTAGAAATTGCAATGATGTGTGGTTCGATGCTTGAAGCAAAAAAACAAGGAATGGTGATTCTTATCGATGGGTTTATCTGTACTTCAGCCTTGATTGCCGGCTATAAAATGGATCCTACGATTCTTGATAACGCGATATTCTGCCATTCGTCAGAAGAAAATGGGCATAAACGTATGCTTGAGTATTTAAAGGCTGATCCATTGCTTGCTATTGGAATGAGATTAGGCGAAGGTTCAGGAGCTGCAGTAGCATTTCCTATTATTAAATCGGCTGTTGACTTCCTTAATGAAATGTCAAGCTTTGAAGCCGCCGGAGTTTCTACAAACGAGTAATAATGATACAGGAAATAAAACTCATTTTTACCGCATTAATGTTTTATTCTCGGATTCCCGTACCTAAAAGTACGGGCTATTCCGATGAACAATTAAACAAAGCAACCCGTTATTTTCCGTTGGTTGGAATCATTGTTGGATGTATTGGTGCATTGGTTTTTGTGGGAGTCCATCACTTTCTTTCGGTGCACATTTCGGTACTGGCAGCAATGATAAGCCTGATTTTAATAACCGGAGCCTTTCATGAAGATGCTTTGTCAGACTTTTGTGATGGATTTGGAGGCGGTTACACCAAAGAAAAGATTCTTTCTATAATGAAAGATAGTCGTATTGGAACTTATGGAGCTGTGGGATTGGTGATGCTTTTGCTTTCAAAATTCGTTCTTATTTCGGAGATTGATGTGGTGAAAATTCCTTTTGTTCTTATTGCAGCTCATGCTGTAAGTCGTGCTAACACCGTTTTGTTGATTTATACATCGCACTATGTTCGTGTTGATGACAGTAGCAAATCGAAACCAATCGGACAAAAGCATTCTTGGGGTTCCATCGTAATAGCAATGATTATCGGATTATTACCGTTATGTCTGATTGCATATATTTATATCCCTGTAATTATTGGAGCAATGCTTCTCATTTTTGCATATTTCAGATACTATGTAAAAAAAGTAATTGGAGGATACACCGGCGATGTGTTAGGAGCTCTGCAGCAAATTTCTGAAATAGGTTTTTATGTTGTCTTTTTGATCTGTTGTAAACTGTTATGATTTTATATCTTTTGCGACATACAAAAACCAGTTGTCCTGAGGGAATGTGCTACGGACAAACGGATGTCTCTCTTGCATTAACATCTCATGAAGATATAAACAGTGCTGTAGAAAGATGCGAAGATATTGAGTTCTCATCTGTATATTCAAGCCCTTTACAACGATGTGCCTTGTTGGCAAAAGAAGTTGCCCGGGGCAAAAAGACAATCTACGACAATCGCCTGATGGAACTAAATTTTGGAACATGGGAAGGCCGGCTATGGAATGATATTGATCGTACAGAGGAAGCAAAACAATGGTTTATCGATTATCAAAAGAGTACGTGTCCTCAGGGAGAATCTTACAATCAATTAATACAGAGAGTTGCCGGTTTCCTTGACGAATTATTGTGGCATGAAAAGGAACCTTCTGTGGTTATTGTAACACATGGCGGTGTGATTAGGGCAATACATTCCATCGTCAATTCCATTTCGCCAATCGAAGCCTTCCGTTTAAATGTCGATTATGGTCAATTATTGAAGATGGAATACAAGCCACGATGAAACAAAAAAACAGGTATCAATCAAATTTATAGATGAAAAAACAACTACAACCTATAATGTTTGTAGGAACAGGATCTGATGTTGGGAAATCGGTGGTTAATGCAGCATTCTGCCGGATTTTCAGACAAGACGGTTATCATCCTGCTCCATTTAAAGCTCAAAATATGTCGCTCAATAGTTACGCGACACCCGATGGTTTTGAAATAGGACGAGCTCAAGCAGTTCAAGCAGAAGCTTGCGAAATTCCTTGTAGTGTTGAAATGAATCCGGTCTTATTAAAACCAACGTCATACCTATCATCGCAAATTGTATTGAATGGGAAACCTATAGGAAATCAATCGGCTTCTGAATATTTTTTATATTCCGATCGCGATTTTCTTTTTAATCAAGCAATCGATGCTTACTCAAAACTATCTGAAAAATATAATCCAATAGTTATTGAAGGTGCTGGAAGTATTTCAGAAATAAATCTGAGGGAAAAAGACATAACCAATATGCGTGTTGCATTGCAAACAAATGCAGCAACTTATTTAATAGCCGATATTGACAGAGGTGGTGTTTTTGGCAGTGTTTATGGAACTGTATTGTTGCTCAAACCCGAAGAACGTGCTTTGTTAAAAGGCATTATCATTAATAAATTTAGAGGAGATGTTAATCTTTTCAGAGATGGAAAGAAAATGCTAGAACAATTAACAGGTATTCCTGTGGTGAGCATTATTCCTTATTTTAACGATATTTTTATTGATGATGAAGATTCTGTTGTGCTTGATAAGAAGCACGGTGTGCTTTCGAAAAGCAAAATTAATATTGTTGTAGTCCTTTTAAAACACATGTCCAATTTTACTGATTTCAATGTTTTAGAGCGTTATCCTGATGTACATTTAATTTATTCCAATAATGTTGATGATATTCTGAAGGCTGATATTGTTATAATTCCAGGTTCGAAAAATACGATTTCCGATATACAGTATCTCCGAAAATCGGGATTGGCTAAAGCTATAATGATCGCTCATGAGCAAGGAAAATCGGTTTATGGCATCTGTGGTGGATATCAAATAATGGGACTCGAAATCAATGACCCATATCATATCGAAAGTGATATTGAACGTATTGCGGGATTAGGAATCCTGCCGGTAAAAACGACCTTAACAAAAGATAAAGTTACGAATCAATGTGTTTTTCGGTTTCTCAATTATAAAGATGATTGTAAAGGCTATGAAATTCACATGGGGGTGACAACTGCCGAAACAATCTCTCCCCTGTGCTTTATAAAAGATAAAAATGATGATGGATATATTCTAAATCCTCAAACATGGGGAACATATATTCATGGTATTTTCGACAATTCGTTGGTTATTAAGAATATCATTGAAACTATTGGGCGGAAAACTGTTCATGAATTTAATCCAGAAAGATTTAAAAACGATCAGTATAATAAACTTGCCGATTTGGTAAGAAGCAATTCGGATATGAAATACATATATCAAACATTGGAAAAGGACTGATATATGGTCATTGAAGCGATACAATTTTAAAACGCTCTAATTGCTCGAACCGATAGAGTCATTGTTTTCGTAAAACCTCCTGACGGATATTGTGATCCAAAAGCAGCAGTCGTAGCTGCACCATAATCATCGGGAAACTCTGTCGACGACCAATAGTTGGTTACAAGTTCCTTCGAGACAAGTTGAAACGACCTATCAACCATTAGCCGACTCAAACGCCGTGGTTATGAACCTTGCTCGATTATTATCCGAATCTTTCACATAGACCTATTGAACCGCCGTATATGTGAACGAAAAACAATCCTGCGGATTATTTTTGAAGTGAAGGAATGAAGTTCGCGTACACTACGGTGGTGTGAGAGGCTTCCCCGCTGGTATAGGCTGGCGGGGCGTCTACTCGATTACAGCACGTTATTCATTAAATTTCTTAATCCGAATTCTTCTCCAAGTCTTTTGTTCGTCTTTACTATGATGCTCTCCTAAATGTGAAATTTCGTGTAAAAATTCTTTTTTTCTCCCTTTAGCAGAAATGAATTCGAACATTGTATATAAATTCTTTTTTCTATTCTTTAAATCCTCCAATTTTATACTGACAAATACTTGTTTTATTTTTCCTGGCTCAATTATAGCTGGATAGTCATCACAACTATATATTAAAACACTATATGGTTCAATTCCTGTTCCTTTATCAGTTATGCCAGAAACAAATTCAACGTCATTTAGTAATAAGTCAATATTCCCAAAATTGCAAACTACATAAGATAATTGTATATTGAATTCATTATTAGGATAAGCAATTCGTACTAATCTAAAATATGCCTTTGAGTGCTTCCAGAAGAATTGATAATAAATACCAATCAAAGATATAATTAAAGCAAATGAAGAGATTATCAATGTTATAATTTCATTCTTTTCCATTCTTAGATTTATTTGAATAATCAATATTCAAGAGGATAAATAATCCTCCGATTCCTAAATTTAACCAAAATTGCCAATGATTCTTCATAAAATAGGCACATGCAAACATTATTATAGTCAAAGAAATACAAAGAATTATTTTAATATCTAACTTAAACGCCCTTCTTCTGGACATTCGTTCAATCAATGCTTTTTGATTATTGATTAATTCATCAACCATCACATTTTGTCTAATATCTATTCTATTCTGAAGTCTACGATATGACTTCTGACTAGTTCTTTCTAAACTCAAAGAGGAATTGTCATTAGAAAAAACTCGTGTTCCCATACTATCTATAGAATAGTCAGAATTTATTATTGCCCAACCAACTGAATTGGTTCCTAAATCAAGTCCTAATATCTTTTTCATTTTAGCAGTATGTTTTTTTAATGTGCTGTAACACCTTAATACCTTAATACCTGTAATATTGCGAGTATATCCGCTTTATTCGCAATACGTTTATTTCTGTAAAATGCTGAATTTGGAGACAGAAACGTAATATTGCTTTGCAAGTATTCATCGGCATTGCGGGTATTTATTTTTACAATTATTTATAATGTTACGTATTAATATCTTTCGGTATTAATTTTAGTAGCTAAGATATGTGTTTTTTATTTACACACATCATCAGGTTATAGAATATTCAAATTATCAAACGGACTTCTATTCTTATTACATTCAAATCTATAAAAAAAACGATCATAAATTGAAAAAGGGTAAACTTTATTTGTACCACTCAGCTCATTTCCATGTTGAACATGGAACGAAGCGTCTCGGAGATGGAACGGAGCGTCTCTAAGACGGAAAAGCTCTTCTAAAACATGGAATGTTTCCTGTCTGAGATGAAACGTTTCCTGTTTTACATGAAATGTTCCGTCTCGGAGATGGACTGATGCATCTTTAACACGGACTGTTCCCTGTTTGAGATGGAACGATGCGTCTTCGACATGCTCCGTTTTTAGTGGGACTATTGCCTCTCCAGGATGCTCCGGTACCTGTAAATGTGTAATTGGTTCTATGCAACATTGCACAGGATGGATAGTAATTGAGATGTGTAACTCATTGAGATGGGCAATCAACTCATTCTTGCGATAGCATCTTCAATAATTTCGCTGAATATGACTTTGTGTTCCAGTCCTTCAGCTTTTATTTGTTGAGGTATAATACTTGCAGGACTCATTCCCGGTGTTGTATTAATTTCCAAAAGATTGATTCCTTTGCTGTTTATTATGTAATCAATACGAACAATTCCGGTACATCCCATAACCTTGTATATCTTTTCTGTTAGATTTTTTGTTGCCGATTCTATTTCCTTTGATAAGCGGGCAGGTGTTATTTCATGCGATTTTCCGGTATATTTTGCTTCATAGTCGAAGAATTCATTGTCGCTTACAATTTCAGTAATTGGTAAAACGGTTATTTTTCCATTTACACGATATACTCCGTTTGTAACTTCGGTTCCAGAAAGGAATTGTTCAATAACCACTTCGCTGTCTTCTTCAAATGCTTTTTCAAGTGCGGGAATAATGTCTTTTGCCGATTTTACTTTGCTGACACCAAAACTGGAACCTGCGTTATTTGGTTTTACGAAGCATGGACTTCCTAAGCGAAGTAAAATAGCATCGGGGTTTATTTTGTCTCCTTTGCGAACCAAAATAGCATCAGCCGATGGTATATCAAATTCTTTTAAAAAAGACTTGCATGCAAATTTATTGAATGTGGTTGCACTTACAAAGACATTACAACTTGTATAAGGAATGTGCATCAATTCAAAATATGATTGTAGAATACCGTTTTCACCTGGTGTTCCGTGGATGGTTATATATGCACAATCGAACGTTATTTTTGTTCCATCGAGTTCGAAACTGAAATCAGATTTATTAATGGCAATATCTTCGTGGTCTTCAACGCGTGCAGCCCAATAATTTCCTTTCATAAATACAATATAGGTAGCATATTTTTCGCTATCCATCATGGTTTTGAGGTTTGCTCCGCTTTTGAGCGAAACTTCAGCTTCTGAGGAGTCTCCTCCGCATACGATTGCAATGTTTTTCATTTGTTTGTAAAATTATGTTTTTCTATATATTGTTGAATCATTTCGTCTAATTCAAACATCAGATTTTGTAGATGTTTGTTGTCGGTTTTATAGCTGTATTCATCAATCTTTTTTATTGGTAAAATTTTAGGTGATGTTCCTGATATAAATGCAGCTTTGAATGTAGGTAATTCTTTTTTTGATATTTTACGTTCTTCGACGGTCAATCCCACCGATTTTGATGCATCTATAACATATTGACGTGTGATACCAAGCAAAACATCAGAAGCTAATGCAGTGAACACACTATTTCCTTTTATAAAGAAGATATTCGATTTGCTTCCTTCCGTTATGTCACCATTTTTATCTACCAGAATAGCTTCATACAGGTTATGGTCTTTAATAAATGATTGTGCAACTTTATGAAACGATTGAACATTTTTTGCGTTTGGATTATCGCGTTCCAAATCGAGCGTTTTTGTAATTACTCCATTCTGGTACATCTCCAAAGTAGGATAGGAGTGTTGCGATTGGTATAATAGGAATAGCAATCTGTTATTGTCAACGATAAATTGCAGTTTCAGATTCCCGTTTGTAATTGATTCGTGATTAATGAACTCTGAGATAATTGACTGTATTTGAGTTGAAGAATACCATAGCTTGACATTAAGCAATGATGCCGATTTTTGCAAACGAACGAGATGATCGTTAATAAAAAGAGGACAACCATTGATGATGCGAATAACTTCATAAACAGTTATATTTCCAGTAAATAAAGCGTTTTGTGCTTGTTCTGCCGGAATTATTGAATTGTTTAAATATGCGTTTTTAGAAATGCAGTCAATCATTAACTTCACTTTTTAATTTACTATGTAAAAATACGGCATGACACGATACAAATGTTTGTTTTTGAAAAGTTTTTCGTAAAAAAATGCATTGACATTGCTTGGTAAAATGTATATTTGTTTGAATAAATGTCTTTTACTAATAGAAGTTTGTTGTTTTGAGTAAATCGAAAGAAATCATTAAAGATCTTTTTGCTTCATTTTCTGATGCAAATATTCTGGAAATACAATCGATAGCAGGTGCTGGATCGGCTCGCGAATATTTCAGAATATTCTATTGTGAACATACCGTTATTGCTGTAATTGGCAATAATCTGGCTGAGAATGAAGCCTTTCTTTATTTCACAAATATATTTCATGATAATGGTATTGCAGTGCCTCAGGTTTTGGCTGTTTCCGATGATCGGCTATCATATTTACTTTCAGATGTGGGCACTGATTCGTTGCTCGATTATGTTGAGATGGTAAAAGAGGATGTTGATGCAGATCAAAAAATTGTAGATATATATAAGGTCGTATTACGTCGGTTGGTGGAAATACAAATTATTGTGGGACCCAAAATCGATTATTCACATTGTCTGGTTCGTCCAATGTTCGATAAACAACAACTTTATTTTGATCTTAATTATTTTAAATATTATTATCTAAAACTGACAGAGCTTCCTTTCGACGAACAAAAGCTTGAAAGAGATTTCAATACATTTATACATTTTATAGGAGAATCGAATTCTGCCTTTTTCTTGTACAGGGATTTTCAGGCACGGAATATTTATATAAAGGAAGGGAAACCTCATTTTATCGATTATCAGGGAGGAATGTGCGGACCTTTACAATATGATGTAGCATCATTGCTTTATCAGTCGCGGGTTGGTTTGAAAGAAGAACTTCGTAATCAGTTGTTAGATTTTTATATAGCGGAGGTTAGTGAGTTAACAACAATTGATATCGAAGAATTCAAGGCTAAATTTAATGCAATTGTATTGTCAAGAACATTACAGACATTAGGTGCGTATGGCTTTAGAGGAGTTATTCAGAAGAAGGAATTGTTTTTGAAAAGCATTCCGCAGTCCTTGCAAATATTGGAAAGTATAACACAAAAGCTTGATGGAGTTATTGATATTCCTTATTTCCAATCAATTTTAAAACAACTTAAAACTAAATCTATAATTAGAACGGATGCAGAATAAATTAAAAGTAAGTGTTAACAGTTTTTCCTATAAACGTGGTATACCGGTTGATAAAAGTGGTAATGGTGGTGGTTTCGTGTTCGATTGTCGAAGTATTCATAATCCCGGGAAATATGATGAATACAAAAAATTAACAGGTAAGGATAAAGAGGTGATTTCGTTTTTAGAAAAAGATGGAATGATTACTATCTTTCTTAACGATGTTATTTCAATAGTTTCTAAAAGTGTAGATGTCTATATTCAACGCGATTTTACTGATTTGATGGTCAGTTTTGGTTGTACAGGCGGTCGTCATCGTTCGGTTTATTGTGCTGAACACTTGGCATTGTTTCTTCGCAATAAATATTCTATTGAAGTTGAATTAACACATCAGGAGCAAGCATCATGGTAATATGTAATACAACAATCAGCATTGATAATCAGGTGGCAGAAGAGTGGACCCAATGGATGAAAAGCACGTATATACCTTTGTTGATGAATACAGGTGCATTTAGTGATGTCAGGCTTTTTAAAGTCTTAAATATGCAAGATAAAGGAGGCGTTTCGTATGCGTTGATGTTGATGAGCCGCGATATGCAGACATATACCGATTTTGAAGCAAAACATGCACGAAAACTCGATCAATTACATAATATTAAATACGGATCGAAATTTGTTTCTTTCCGAACAATGTTAGAAGAGTAGTCTATTTTTATTTTGTAGAATAGAATAGGTGTAGAATCAAAGGCTTTTTGATTTGCTTTTAGTCGTTTTCTGATTCTTCATCATCATCCGAAGATTTTGGTTTTACTGTCGGCCTTTTTATTGTTGGTTCCATCTGACCGGCTTTGACGTTTATGTTAATGGGAATAACGATTCGTTTATAATCATGTGTATACTCAAGTATGTTTACGTATGAATTAAAGTATCCGGCACCTTTGCCCATTGACGAAAACGAAAACGAATTTTGAATTCCTTTATATTTTTCTTTTATACCACACTCGGCAATATTTCTCCCATATTTTGCAGAAAGACTTCCAAAATACATCATAATATCATATCCAAGGAAACTTAATTTTCCAGGATCGTTTTTAAATAAACCACGATAGTCTAAAATGAATTGTTTAACCTTTGGGTCGGTATAATCGCGGAATGTGCTCGTTGCACATTTAAAATGCAAATCGAATAAGAAATCAAGCTCTAAATTTTTAAAGTTTTCCCAGATCGCCATACCGTGTAATTCCATTGAATAACGACGTTTGTAATTATTTAGTTTTGTTACAACGTCGTTTATGAATGCTTGGTCTTCAGATGGTATTATTATCACATTTCGTCCAGAGTCCATTGATCTTTCAATTTTGTTCATGGAGTAGGTACTGAATCTCACAACTTTCACATGTTTATTCATTTTCGCAGAGTCGCCGCCGAAATATGGTAACATGAACTGTTTTATTTTTTCAATATTTTCAATTTCTTTGAGATGTCCTGAATGTATTATGATGTAGTTATTCCGTTTTAAAGAAACAGAATATTGTGCTTCAGCTTGCAACCGACATTTTAAAGGTGTATTTGCCAGAAATACTTGCGAATTATTTACTGCAAGACCTAAATTGGTTGAAAGAGGTGATACTATCGGGATAAAGTGCTTTTTAGCAAATGCAGCTAATTTTTCAAATTCATCTTGGTCGTTTGATCCTATAATTAGATCAATTTTCTTTGTAGCTAATTCTTTCAGAATGGATTCTATTCCCAGACTGTCTTTTTGTGAATCATAGGTAAAAATTTGGAACGAATATCCCAGTTTTTTTAATGAGTCGAGAGCTAGTAATGCTCCTTCATAAAATTCCACGTATGGGAGGCTTTTGCCATAAATTCTATTGTCTTTACCGAGAGCTGCATTCGACGATGAAACTGAATCATTTTCGTCAACACAGAATGGAAGTACAATTGCGATGTTTGCAGATCTGCTTTTTGATTTTGAAAATAGCGAATCGCAAATTGATACATTTGGAACTGTAGTTACAGGTTTCGATGTATCGGGTTTTGTTGCTTGTTGAGATGGAAATAGTGCTTCCTTCTTTATTGGTCTTGAATCCGATTTTGCTGTATTTGTTGGTTGATTTGGTTTATTGTATCCTGCCACAACTGGTATATAAAGAACTTGTCCAACTTTTATTCCTTCTGTTAAAATAGGATTTTTTGATAATAATTCACTGATGGTGATCCCATATTTCTTACTGATTCCATACATTGTTTCACCTTGATCGACAATGTGAGTCATAGGTGCATCTGTAAATGTTCGTGGTTTAATTTGTTCAGAGTAGGGAAATAGAAGTTTTTGATTGATCGAAATGCCAGAAACTAAAGAACCTGGATTTAGTTGTTTTACTTCTTGTTCTGTACAATTGTATAATTTACAAAGATTATAAACTGTTTCACCAGCTTTTACTGTATGAACAAATACTTTTTTACCATTTATTTCTTGAATATCAGCTGATCGTTCTGAGGTTTGTGCTGATAGTATTGTAATGCTTACCAACAGAAATATAAGGCAAAATAGCGATTTAATATAGAATTTCATTGTTCTAAAAAATTCATTTTATTCTTTTGAGTAGAATTACCCTTGCACAAAAAAAGTGTCCACAAATGTACTAAAATCGATTGTTATAACTTCTATCTTTCGTGAAAATGCAATAAAATCATTGCTTTGTTTAATTGTAATACTATCATTTTCTAATTACTTCGACTATCTCGTTATTTACAAAATACCACAAATACCCTTTTGTTGAATATCCCATTTCTTGTAATAGTGAAACATATTCATCTACTTGTTTGTAATGTTCGTTCGATTTTTGTTTTGTAAATTTATAATCAATCACCGTAGCTTGTTTATCTTTTATTAATATTCTATCTGGGCGTTTTGAACTACTGTTTGGCATCAGAATAGTAGTTTCAGAAAGCAATTTTGAAGAACCATCAAACCATTTTTTTGCTTCTTCGGTATTCAATGTTGTATTGATAATGTCTTTAATAACAAGGCTCTCTTCTTTATTTATAAGACCTTTAAGATAAGCATTTTCAATAGAAATATCTATATCGTTAATTGAGGTTATGTTTGCTAGTATTTCATGCATTACAACACCATACTGATTCCGATTGCCAGAGTTTTCAAAATCCTCGAAAAATTCTTTTCCATGAGTAGCAAAAATAATGTTTTCTGAAAGTCCGAAACAAGGATATTTGCATTCGATGTCTGATGATAATGTTTGATTTTTTTTATCGTTTTGTTGTAGTGTTCCTAATTCAAAATTTTCGTTTACTTTTTCGATCGATTCGTATAGCAATCCTGAAACGGTTTTAATGTCAATGGAATTGGTATTTGGAGTTTGGCAAAATATAAAAAGAGCTTGTTCTGCACGTGTCAGAGCAACGTATAGTAAGTTCAAGTTATCAATATATTGGTGTATCTTTTCTTTTTGAAATTCAATACAATAGTGAGAGTCCTTTAGTTTACTATTAAATGCTATTGGATGGATTGGAAATGGTACTTTAGGATTGGTTGCCCAAAGTACATTGGTTTTGTAATCTATCATGTTCCATGTACAATATGGAATAATTACAGCCCTAAATTCTAATCCTTTCGATTTATGAATAGTGAGTACCTGAATGGCATTTTGTCCTTCTGGAAGTTTAACGGAAATGCTTGAACCTTTTTCTGTCCACCATTTTAAAAATGAAGATATTGTACCTTCTGACTTTATGGTATGATTGAGTATTATATCTTGAAAATCTTTGATATACGGAATCTCTTCTTTTGTAGCTAATCCAAGTTTTAAAATGATTTCTTCGCTCTTTTCATATAGTGAAACTTTTTCGTTGATTCGTAAATCCACATATTTCAAAAGCTCTTCGTAAGTTGTACATCGAATTGATTTTCCCTCTGTTGAAAACGTGTTGAAAAACTCCTCAACAACAGATGCTTTTGCTATATTATCTTTATCATTAATTGATGCTTTAATTACATTTATAATGATTCTAATCGCAGGTGATTTTCCTAATTCCAGAGCTTCTGACGAAACGACATCATAGCAATATTTGGGGTTATTAACGGATTTCTTATAATTGAGCAATGTATTTACAACTTTTTTACATTCTTTATTTCCTCGAAGAATAATTGCAATATCTGATGGAGCAAAACCTTTGTCTTGTAATTGTTCTATTAGTTCCGGAATTTTTTTTGAAATATCATTTTCATAATTGTCTTTGGCAAGAAATTGCACGGAAACATAGCCATCTTTAAGCATTGAATCTGGAGTTTTTTGTGCTACATCTATGTAAGCTCTATTCATCACATCGTGAAGTGATTCCGGTAAATTATCTTTATCAGTTATTTCACTATCAATAGCTGTTTGTAATAGTTGTTTGCATGTGTTGAAAACCGTATTGTTGAACTTTATGATATTGCGTGAACTCCGATAATTATAGATTAAGGAATGACTATTAATTCTTCCTTCGTATTCGTCATAAATCCGTTTCCCGAGTAAAGTCCAATCACCATTTCTCCATCGGTAGATGGATTGTTTTACATCGCCTACAACAAGACTTGTGTTGCCTTCTGCCAGACTATTATCGACAAGTGGTTTAATATTTTCCCATTGTAAGGAAGATGTATCTTGAAATTCATCGAGCATGAAATGTTTGAGAAAGGTACCGATTTTTTCGTAAAGGAATGGTGTTGGATTATCGTTAATAATGTTGCGAAGCATCATATTATTGTTTGACAATAAATGGATATTATTTTCTCTGCAATAATCCAAAACTTTGCGGTGTAGTTTTGTTATTACAGGAAAGGTAAATTGATATTCAAGCAGGACTACGGCGGTTGTATAATCGGTTTTTATGAAGTCCCAGAGTTCAATACTTTCCTTTAAGTATTGAACTAATCCATCGTTTATAGCTGCTTGTATTTCAGTTTTTTTGTCGCTTTTTGCAGAGATAAGTTTTGATGGATTTTCTATAGCACCAAATACGCGGTTTCCGGCCGTGTAGTCTCCCGATTTTATTTTGTTAAAGTGATTAATAGCACCTGAATTTCCATAACTGAAATCGGAAATGTCCAATCCATGACGTTTCATGAGCATCTCTGCTTTCGATGCTATTTCAATAAATTGGTTGTCAGTATCATACACTAGTTTTTGGTAATCTTTATAAATGGTTTTGATATGTTCTTTATTGTCGAAAAACTCTTTTTTCTCATTTAGAACCATCGCAACATTTTCATAAAAAACTTCTCTCCCGATGCTTAGTATTTTGCGACGAACATTATAATTTTCTCCGTTATCAATCTGGTTCGATATGAAATCCTGTAGCCATTCTTTAAGGTCATCGTCTTGATCTATGTCTATAAAAAGTTGCTTAACTGTTAGTTCCAGTATTCTATTGTTATCTAATTCGATGTTTTGTAATGCGTAAATTCCTAATTCCTTGGCAAAGTTTTTAACGATTCTCAGAAAAAATTTATCGATTGTTTCAACAAAAAAGAAAGAGTAATTATGCAATATTTGATTGAGAATGCTACGGGCTTTAATTTTTATGTCTTCAGATGTTAATTCTAATTTTTTGTTAATAATATCGACATACGGAGTTTGTTTGCCGCACGAAAGGTCGTAAAGCTGTTTTATAATACGCCCTTTCATTTCCGCACAGGCTTTGTTTGTGAATGTCACCGCAAGTATGTTTTTAAAACTCATTTCTTGTTTGAAAAGAAGTAATAAAAATTCTCGTGTAAGAGTAAACGTTTTACCTGAGCCGGCAGAAGCTCTGTATGCTATAAGTTTCGACATTAGCGTTAATAATTTGTAATATAGCTAGATATATATAACTATTTTGTTTTTTCTTGTCTGTTATAATAGTGAATATCTTGTTGCAAAATTTAATAACTATTTATATTTATAGTGTCGGAAAATTACTCTAATTTTGGAGAAATAATTTAAAAATTGATTAATTAATTTATAAACAAATGACTGGAAAATTAACCTTCTCAATGATTAAACCAGATGCTGTAAATAAAGGATACACTGGTGCAATTTTAAAAATGATGAATGACGCGGGATTTCGAATTGTTGCGATGAAACAAACCCGTTTAAGTACAATGGCTGCAAAACAGTTCTATGCAATTCATAGTGAACGCCCATTTTATAACGACTTAGTTTCATTTATGACTTCAGGTCCAATAGTTGCCTTAGTATTGGAAAAGGAAAATGCTGTTGATGATTTTAGAAAATTGATTGGAGCTACAAATCCCGCTAATGCTGAAGCAGGAACCATTCGTAAACTCTATGCTGAAAGTATTGATCATAATGCGGTGCATGGAGCAGATAGCGATGAAAATGCTAAAAGAGAGGCTGCCTTTCACTTTGCAAGTTCTGAAATGTTTGATAAAGACGGAATTTGTCTGGGATAAAACAAAAAAGAGAAGCCAAGAACTTTGGTGTAAAAATAATTTTTAAAGCTATAATTATGAAACGCTTACTATTTTGTATTCTGTTCTTTACCAGTGTCGGTGCTTTTGCACAAAATGGGAAAGACCTTAAAGCAACAGAAACCGATGCATTGGTTAAAGTAATAGTTACCAATATGCAAAATAAACCTTCTGTTGGAGACATAATTACATTGATTAGTAAAGATAATCAAGTAGAGTATACTGGTGTTACAGGAGATAGTGGCTATTTTAAAATTGTAGTTCCGAATGGAGATAAATATATTGTCAACTTTCGTTCGTTTGCAGGAGAACAAAGATATAAGGAAATAGAAATTCCGAAACTCGATGGAACCGTAGAAATGAATCTATTGATAAAATATGAATTACCCGAAGTTGTGGTTCTTGATAATGTAACATTTGAAACCTCGAAAACAATCATCAGGGCACCATCTTTTCCTATGTTAAATAAAGTTGCAGAACTGTTGAAAAATAAAAAAAATATGGTAATTGAAGTTTCAGGGCATACAGATGATGTTGGAGAAACAATGGCAAATCAGAAACTTTCGGAAGGAAGAGCAAATGCTATTAAAAATTATTTAGTATCGAAAGGTGTAAAACCTGAACAAATAACAGCAAAAGGATATGGTAAAACAAAACCAATAGCCGATAACAAAACAGCTGCAGGAAGAGCTCAGAACCGTAGAATAGAAATTAAAATATTAAAAGAATAGGGTTTTCTCATCAAAAATAGAGGAAACCCTTTATTGATGACAAATCATTAAAGGGTTTCTTTTTATTAACATCTTTAATTTTAGTACATAAAATGCAAGAAGATATTATTGAATATTTATATACCGTTTTCCCATTTTACGAACGTCAGGGCAAGGCGGGATATAAAGCAGGAATGTTCAATTCGTTTGCACTTGATGAACATTTTGGACATCCTCATCAATTGTATAAAACGATACATATAGCAGGAACAAACGGCAAGGGAAGCACAAGTCATCTCCTTGCTTCAATACTTCAGGAGCAAGGTTATAAAACAGGGTTATATACCTCACCACATCTGGTTCAATTTAATGAACGGATTCGTGTTAATGGAAAGCCCATTGAAACGACGTATATCGAAAGTTTTATTGAAGAAAATAAAACTTTTATAGAATCGTTGAGTCCCTCATTTTTTGAAGTTACAACAGCAATGGCATTTGCATATTTTGCTTCACAAAAAATAGATGTGGCTGTTATAGAAGTTGGATTGGGCGGAAGATTGGATTGTACCAATGTACTTTCTCCGATATTATCCATTATTACCAATATTAGTTTTGATCATAAAGATATATTAGGGAATACATTAGGACTAATTGCTGCTGAAAAGGCTGGCATTATAAAGGCCGGCATTCCTGTTGTGATAGGAGAGAGTCACCCTGCAACCAAAGGCGTATTCAAAGCTTTTGCGAATGAAAAGCATGCCCCAATTCAATTTGCCGATCAAAATATTAAAGTTATCCGCAAAGCAAATCAACCATATCAGACATTCGAAATCGAAAATGGATCTTTCCCCGGAATATATGATGTTGGCTTATTCGGTGAATATCAGATAAAAAATATTAAGACCGTAATGCAAGCACTTGAAATCATACAAAGGTTCATTAAAATTGAAGAATCCGCGATTGATCGTGGGGTACGAATGGTGATTGAAAATACAGGTTTGCAAGGTCGCTGGCAAAAGCTATCTTCGAAGCCTGATGTCTTTTGCGATATAGGACACAACGAAGCCGGCATTGAATCTGTGATGCAGCAAATAAACTCGTTGGAATACGACAATAAGTATATTGTTTGGGGAATGGTTAATGATAAAGATATTGCAAGCATTGTAAAATTGCTTCCTCGGAATGCCGTGTATTATTTAACTCAGCCATCTATTGAACGTGCGATGTCTGTTTCTCTTTTAGAAAAATATTTCAAAAAAGAAGGTTTGGCTTATCAAATTTGCGAAAATGTAGTGGCTGCCATAAAAAAAATTCAAAAAAAAGCCGATTGTAATGATTTGATTTTCATTGGAGGTAGTAATTTTGTGGTTGCTGATACAATTAAAAGTGATATTTTTTCTAAAAAAGCTCTTGCGTAATTAAAAAATAACGTATACATTTGCACCGCATTTGAAAAATAACACAATGCAATAAAAAGGGAGTTTAGCTCAGTTGGTTCAGAGCATCTGCCTTACAAGCAGAGGGTCGGGGGTTCGAGCCCCTCAACTCCCACAGATTAAAACCCAGTCGTATCAAATACTTCTGGGTTTTTTATTTTTGTAAAGTTGGGTGTAGATGAACAAATTCGGGCTCAAGACGAAAAGTTGGGGATTTGCTATTTTAAGCATAAATTTTAGCAAGTCTGAAGAGAAAGAAATTAATATCACGTACACCTCTAAATGTTGAACGAAAAGCTTTTATTTTAGCATTGAAAG